>UOFN01000055.1_pt1 | contig 34268 bp, 28 predicted proteins | sample 1990111 | NCBI WGS metagenome assembly UOFN01 (sample SAMEA4728526, study PRJEB27164) | hydrothermal vent metagenome | biome: marine basaltic hydrothermal vent biome; feature: marine hydrothermal vent; material: mineral | place: Pacific Ocean | collected 2011-06-14/2011-07-23 | depth 1741 m | reverse complement strand
CCATCACCATCTGTATCCGTGATGTTGTTGCCTTCCAGGCTGTCCGGGATGCCGTCGTTGTCATCATCGATATCAACATCGTCGGCCAGGCCGTCGCCGTCGAGGTCACCGTTATCCTGGAAGTCCGGCGTACCATCTACATCGGTATCCGGCAGACTGCCTGAGGCGGGTATCACCGTGCTGTCGTCGTAGCCGTCGCCATCACCATCGATGAAACCATCGATAATGCCATCGCCATTTACATCTGCACCGCCGGCTTCAATAATATCGTTCAATGTATCGCCGTCTGCGTCGAGATCACGGAAGTCCGCAACACTGTCCGCATCGGTATCAACCGGAGCCAGACCAGCACCGTTCACCAGACCGTCAGCATCGACCGTCACCGGGCTGTTGCCGAGCATACCGTCAGCATCCGCATCGGCTCCGCCCACTTCCAGCACGTCCGTAATACTGTCGTTATCCGAATCAAGATCCTGGAAGTCCGGCACGGTGTCCGTGTCGGTATCTGCCGGGGCATCAGGATTGGTATCACCATCGTAGTCTGTCAGGCCGGAATCAACCGCCGTTTCCAGCGCATCAAGTAGACCGTTGCTACCGACTGCGCCGTCAACACGACCGTCGCTGTCTCCATCCAGTGCCGGGTTGGCACCGGATTCAATAGCGTCATAGATGCCGTCATTGTCTGAGTCCAGATCAAACTGATCATCGATACCATCACCATCGGTATCGCCGACACCTTCGACAGTATTCAGAATACCGTCGTTGTCGCGGTCAAGGTCTGCAACATCGCCCACGCCGTCGCCATCAGTATCCACCGACTCTGCTGCATCTGTCGGGAATGCATCTGTGGCATCAGGCACACCATCGCCGTCAGAATCCAGATCGCGGTAATCCTGCAGTCCATCACCATCGGTATTCGCCGGTGCATCGGGCGTACCGTCACCGTCATAATCCACCTGGCCGGAGCCGTTCTCGACAGCATCCGGCAAACCGTTACCACCAACAGCACCATCAACACGGCCATCGTTGTTGGCATCGTCAGCCGGTAGTACACCGGCTTCGGTAGCATCAAACAAGCCATCACCATCGGAGTCCAGATCAAGAAAATCTGCTGTGCCGTCAGTATCCGTATCGAGAGGAACTGAACCGCCACCGGCTGGGATCCCGTCAGCATCGACTACGGGAACACCCGTACCGATGATGCCATCGAGATCCGGGTCACTGTTTCCGGCTTCGAGAGAATCGGTAATGCCATCATTGTCTGAATCGAGGTCGCGGAAATCCGCAACAGTATCCGCATCGGTATCTGCCGGTGCATCCTGAATTCCATCACCGTTGTAATCTGCTAGCCCGGAATCCACTGCGGTCTCCAGTGCATCCAGTAAACCGTTGGCACCAAGCGCACCATCCACACGACCATCGGCATCGACGTCCAGTACCGGATCACCACCTGACTCGGAAGCGTCATAGATACCGTCGTTATCCGAATCCAGATCAAGGCGATCCTGCACACCATCCCCATCGGTATCGACAGTGCCTTCCTCGGCATCTGTGATGCCGTCGTTATCCGAATCCAGATCAAGATAATTATCAATTCCATCACCGTCGGTATCCACGCCAATTCCGTCAGTCTTGTCCAGGATACCGTCACCGTCCGTGTCCTGTGGCGTCACGGTGATAATGATATTGGTATTGCGAATCAGATTGCTGCTGTCGGCAAAACTGAACACCATGGGGTAACTGTTACCCTGGTCAGCGAACCCGGCGGTATAACTGAGGTTCACTGTGGTCAGATCCGGATTATTACTACCACTGGCCGGAGCCAGAACAGCGCCCGGTGGTAATGAGCCTAACAGGGTGAAGTCCATCGCAAGGTCAGCACTATGATCTGCCGTCACATCAATGGAAACACTGTCGCCCGGTGCCAAAACGAAAATCCCGTCACCACTACCGCTGATTGAATTAGCAATCGGGATCGAGGTGACGAGTTCCAGAATAAAATCCAGCGTCAGGCTGCTGGTCTGGGCGCTGTGCAGCGATTCTACGGCTACGCTGATCGCATACAGATCACCATTATTGCCGCCCGTAGTATCCCAACTGATAGTGCAAAGATTATTCAATGAAGCAATGGAAATGGTATTGCCCAATATTGGTTCCGGTGTGGTTATGCTGCTTTCCGGTGAAGTAGAAAAGCGACAGCTGAGAGGGTCGTTATCACTGTCGCCCATCGGGAATGACAGGGTTTGTACGCCACCAATCTCCATCTGGTTCAGGGTGAACAAAATAGCCTGGGGTGCTGCCGTGTTTCCATTGCCCAGCGCCACCTGGCTTTCGATACGCCAGGGGTCACTGGACGCATTCTGTAAGCTTGCAATACGAGCATTACCGTCATGGAATGCCAGGTAGTTACCCTCGGCCGCGTAAGTATGCGTGACACTGGATTCGCTCATCTCATAAACGTTACCGGAAGAATCTGTTCCACTGGCAATCAGTGAACAGGCAAGCGAAGGAACAGGTGTTCCATCGCCAAAATCAAGCGGCACCGTGGTGTTAAAATCGCAGAGGTTGCCTTGAGTCCAGGTTGTGATGAGCGTGAATTCAACCGTAAGCGGCGCATTGACCGGGTCAGGAATGGTCCAGTTCAACTGCCCTCCTCTGAAATGTGAAGCGTGGGCCGACATCACCATCAACGATAGTCCGAGAAACCATCCGATCCGCTTGCCAAGCGCGTGTACCAGCTGTTGTGGTTTGGTATTCAAACAGTACATACAGAATTCCTTTTATCGTCAGTCTCAAAAACACACGTCATAAAATCGACTATCTATTTGTTTAAGCAACAAAAGTGCCAGATTTTTTGGCAACTGACTCTGGCCTCTGTAACATGACGTTTTTACTTTAGGGGTGAGCCTGTGTCGCAAAACAATTCGTTCGTAAAAGCGATCAGTCTGATTGACGCCGCCAATGCTGAAGACCCCAACCAGGAAGTGGTCGATGGCAGAGATTGCCCGAAGGAACTCCTTTACTCACAACGTATGTCCGACATGCTGGAACGTTATGCACCGGACTCCGACGAGGCGAACAAACTGGCCGTTCGTGCCCAGCACATCGAACGCTGGAAATCGCCCCGCGACGCCTACCCGGCTGGCCGCAAGGGTTATCTGCACTGGCGAAAAGATTTGTACAAATTTCACGCCGAAACGGCTGCCGGTTTACTGGCGCAGGCGGGTTGTAGCGAAGAGACCATTGAACGTGTCAGTCAGGCTGTGAATAAAAAAGGCCTCAAGAGCAACTCGGACACCCAGTTATTGGAAGACGTGATTGGGCTGGTGTTTATCGAACACTACATGGAAGGCTTTGCCGCCCGGCACCCGGAGTACGAAGAAGCCAAATGGCTGGATATCATTCGCAAGACCTGGCGGAAAATGACGCCGAGAGCTAACGAATTTGCGCTTTCGGGCAATATTCAGCTGCCGGAGGCCCTGATTCCGCTGATTCAAAAAGCGGTGTCCGGCGATTCATAACCGGGACCAACCCAGCGTAAACCCTGCCTGCCCGGCCTGTGCCTGAAAGCCTTCGCAAACGGTAATGCCGGGAACTGCAACCAGTGTGTCACCCGCGTACAGCAGGGGCAGGCGTTCGCGTTCCCAGTCGGGCACGCCGTACTCCTGCAATACGTTTTTCAGTTTCCGATGATGGGACGCGCCGGGCAGGCGTAAGGATTCACCGCCACGTCGGAACCGGACATCCAGGCCCGGAACTGCGTTTGGCAAACACAAACCCTCACCGGTTACCGGCTGCGCGGATAGCACGCCACCGGCTGTGTCCAGATCCAGCTCTCCGCTTAGATCCCAATGAACACACTGCGACGTATCGTGTGCGGGCAGGGTTTGCATCAGATATAGCTCGCCACGGAAACGTCGCAGCTCGGCATCGCCCCAGCTCACCACCGGCTGCGCATCTTCACGACTGAATAACATCTCTTCACGAACACGTTCCAGTACCGCTTGTGACGGCATCGTAAAGCCGCGTTGATGAATCCAGTAACGCAACAGATTTCTTTGCCGGGCAGGTTCCAGTGTGAGTAAGGCAGACTGCTGCAATCGGGTTTTGGATTCACTCTGGCAAGCGGAATAATCTCCTTCAGCTAATGCATCTGCCAAACCCGCTTGTTCAGACTGGTGCGCGGCAACTCGTGCCAGCACCGCGTGCAATCCAGGCCAGCGTTGTTGTAACCGCGGCAAGACTTCATGGCGTAAGTGATTTCGGTCGTAACGGGTGTCTGCATTTGATGGATCTTCAATCCAGTCCAGTTCACTCGCTTGGGCCGCTGCCAGAATTTCTGCGCGCGACATTTCCAGAAAAGGTCGCAGCAACACCCCTCGCCCCAGCGGCGCGCTGGCCGGCATGGCTGACAAACCACGCGGACCTGCGCCGCGAAACAATTGCAGCAACACAGTTTCCGCCTGATCGTCACGATGTTGCGCCGTCAGTAACGCAGCCTCTTCAGGCAACCATGCTTCCAGGGCACGGTATCGCGCACTGCGCGCTGCGGCTTCAGGGCTCTCGCCCGGCGCAGCGTTGCCGTCGGTTTGCAGCGCATGAAAAGGAATGTTCAGTTGAAGACAGACACGTTCGCAATGCGCCCGCCATGCACCAGACTGTGATTGAATACCATGGTCAACATGCACCGCCATCAGCGGTGCATGCAACGCATCCCGCCGCTCGGCAAGACAATGTAACAACACGTGTGAATCGACACCGCCGCTATAGGCAACGATATAGCTCGCGGCATCAGGAAGTGCCGCGACTACCGCATCAAAGGAATTATTTTTCGACGTACTCACCGTACGCCATCAAGCGCTGGTAACGCGCGGCAATAAGCTGATCGACTGGCAGCCGTTCGAGTTGTTCCAGTTGTGCGACCAGTCTTGCACGGATCGTTTCCGCCATATCATCCGGATTGCGGTGCGCACCACCGAGCGGCTCCTCGATGATTTCATCGATCAGATTCAGTTCTTTTAAACGTGAAGACGTCACACCCAAAGCCTCGGCGGCTTCGGACGCTTTTTCTGCGCTCTTCCACAGGATAGAGGCACAACCTTCAGGTGAAATGACCGAATAGATACTGTACTGCAACATCAGCATCCGATCGCCGACACCGATCGCCAGAGCGCCACCCGAACCCCCTTCGCCAATCACTGTACAGATAATCGGCGTTTTGAGGTCAGCCATCACATACAGGTTACGGGCAATCGCCTCACTCTGGCCTCGTTCTTCTGCACCAATACCCGGGTAAGCCCCCGGTGTGTCGATTAACGTAAACACCGGCAGTTTGAAACGCTCCGCCATCTCCATCAGGCGCTGCGCCTTGCGGTAACCCTCAGGGCGCGGCATGCCGAAATTACGAAGAATTTTTTCCTTGGTATCGCGGCCCTTCTGATGACCAATCACCATCACCGGCTTGCCATTGAGCCGCGCAACACCACCGATGACGACTTTGTCATCCGCATAGGCCCGGTCCCCGTGCAACTCTTCGTAATCGGTAAAAATTCGATTGATATAATCCAGCGTATAGGGGCGCTGCGGATGCCGCGCCAGCTGTGACACCTGCCAGGCATTGAGATCTTTGAAAATAGACTCCGTCAGCGAGCGACTTTTCTCCTGCAAACGGCTGATTTCCTCATTGATATTGATCTCGGCGTCGTCGCCGACATAGCGCAGTTCCTCGATCTTTGCTTCGAGTTCGGCAATAGGCTGTTCAAAATCAAGGAAATTCATGTTCATAGGGCTGGGCTTTGTCTATCTGTTGTCGATGGGCGGGATTCTACTGAAAATGGCGAGGGGGTGCCATGTTGGGGTGTTTGCGTTGGCTTGTCCGGGTTTTTCGGTTCAACGGTTTGCCCGCTACGATTTCAACCATGCCCCACCGGAGAAAGAGGAAGGTTAGCTTCTATCAGATGGTGAATATGATGCTCCCAGCGATCCTGGGCAGCGTGTTTGCGGCCGTGATCTGTTTCGTTGAAAGAGTCATATAGGTCAGATATGCGGCTCATTTCATCATCTGACTTTTGAATAATAGTAGACACTTCAGCTTGCAGCTCGTCAGCGGAGGAAGTTCGCAGCGCTGCAAGTTTACGAACCATATCCCGTCCTGCAAGCCCTGCTATGTCGAAGTGCACCTGCTCATGAGCGAGCAAAGCATCAGTTTTCTCACCTTTGACAGCCCATGATTTTTTTCTGGTTACTTTGATTTTGGCGGTGTAACTTGACAGGTACAATTCATCAGTATCGTGATCGCGCTTAATATTGATTTTTTTGGGTTGTGTTATATCAACTTTTATCTCCGCATCCTCTTCCTCACCCTCGGGGCGCGAATTTATTTCCCGGAACTCTTTCCAGGTGATGTCTCGCGGCCAACCGCTCAGAGTCGAACCGGTGGTGACAGATTTATGTTGCCCACCACTGCCCGCCCCAATAGGCCCTTGCACAGCATGCCTGCCATGCACACCCCGAGTTTCTTCAATAACTAGCAACTCTTCACTAAGAGGACCCTGCGTCCTGAAGCCAGCCATGTCCTTCCTCCTGTAAATTGGGGTCAGAGTATAAATTATTTACGCTGAGGGAAGAATAAAAGCCTTGCCTCAAGAAGTCCATCTCTGTCCGTAACAGGCACTTACTTATACACCACCCTCACCTGCTCTTCACCGGCAAGTTCACGCAGACGATTAAGCAACTCGTCAGTCGGGTGTACCCGCCACTCATCACCAAGTGTCAGATGTGCCCGCGCAGCATCCCCGTGATACTGGATACCCACCGGGCAGTCACCTTCGCGGAACGGTGTCAGCACGCTGGCGAGTGACTTCATAAAACCATTGCCTGCTTGTTGGGAATCTACATCAAGTACCAGGCGTCGGGCAAACACTTCGCGGGCCTGGTCTATTTCAAAAATCTTTTCGGCACTGAGGCGCATGCTGTCGGTGTAGTCGTCATGGCCCAGTGTACCCTGCACAACCAGCACCTTGTCGTTAGCAAGGATTGCCTGATGCTGCTCGAAGACCCGAGTGAACAAGCGCATTTCCATACGACCGGTGCCATCATCGAGGGTCAGGAAGGCCATGTGGCCACCGCTTTTCGTTGGGCGCGTGCGGAATTCAACCACCAACCCGGCAATGACTACGCTGCGATCCTTGGCTCGCTGACTGGAACTTGCCTCCGCGCTGTCGTCTGCCATTTCGCTGAGTGGGCCGCTGACTATGCTGGAAAGTTCGTCCCGGTAACGATCGATCGGGTGACCGGTGAGATACAAGCCGAGTGTTTCTTTCTCGCCGGCAAGGCGTTGTTCATCGTCCCAGTCTGGCTGTACGGGCACAAGGTGAAGCGCTTGCGCTGAGAGAGCGGCCTGAGCCGTATCAACGGGTGGTGCTTCAGTTGGTGCGACGACGTTACCAAACATATCAGTCTGACCGGCAGCGGAGTCTCGCGAGTGTTGTTCGGCCAGCTTAACCGCATCCGGTAAACAGGCGATGAGTGTGGCGCGGTTTTCACCCAGCTTGTCCAGCGCACCGGAACGGATCAGTGCTTCATACACGCGCCGCGTCACTTTGCGTGAATCGACACGCCGACACAGGTCGTGCAATGACGGGTATGGGCCATTCGCGCTGCGTTCCTGAATGATGACTTCGATAGCGCCTTCACCGACACCTTTGATCGCGCCCAACCCGTACACCACGGTGCCTTTCTCTTCCACGGTAAAGGCAAAACCAGAACGATTGACGTCGGGTGCAACAACGTCGAGCGGAATTTGTCGACATTCGTTGATGAGGGTAACGATCTTGTCGGTGTTGTCCATATCTGCGGACAACACGGCGGCCATGAACGGCGCAGGATAGTGGGCCTTGAGCCACGCCGTTTGGTAGGACACCAGCGCATAGGCGGCAGAGTGTGATTTGTTGAACCCGTAACCGGCGAACTTCTCCATCAGATCGAAGATGTAAGTGGCGGTCTTCTCTTCTACACCACGTTCCAGTGCGCCCTTGGTGAAAATATCGCGCTGCTTGGCCATCTCCTCGGGTTTCTTCTTGCCCATAGCGCGACGTAACAGGTCGGCCCCGCCAAGACTGTAACCAGCCAGCACCTGGGCGATCTGCATCACCTGTTCCTGGTAGAGAATAATCCCGTAAGTCGGTTTTAGAATAGGTTCGAGATCCGGGTGCGGGTATTCGATTTTGGCACCGTGTTTTCGGGCCACGAAGTCGTCGACCATGCCGGAACCCAGCGGGCCCGGCCGGAACAGGGCGACCAGCGCCACAATATCTTCAAAGGTATCCGGCTGCAGACGTTTGATCAAATCCTTCATGCCACGCGATTCCAGCTGGAACACCGCTGTGGTCTGGCAAGCCTTGAGCAACCTGAACGGTTTCTCGTCGTCGAGTGGTATCGAAATGATATCCAGCGGCGCTTCACCTTGCTCGCCACGTTGTTTGTTCACAGTCTGCAAGGCCCAGTCGATAATCGTCAGGGTGCGCAGGCCAAGAAAGTCGAACTTTACCAAACCGACGGCTTCCACATCGTCCTTGTCGAACTGGCTGACCACATTGATGCCGCCCTGCTCGCAATATACCGGCGTAAAGTCCGTCAGCTTGCTGGGCGAGATCACCACACCACCGGCATGCTTGCCGGCGTTACGCTTTAACCCTTCCAGCGAGAGCGCCATGTCGATCAGGTCGCGAACTTCATCGTCGTCCTTGTACAAATCACCCAGCGCCGGTTCCTGATCCATCGCCTTGTTGAGTGTTATGCCGATCTCAAACGGAATAAGCTTGGCGATGCGATCCACAAAACCATACGGGTGTCCCAGCACACGCCCGACATCACGCACCACCGCCTTGGCCGCCATAGAACCGTAAGTGATGATCTGCGACACTTTCTCGCGTCCATAGTGTTGCGACACATAATCTATTACCCGGTCACGGCCTTCCATGCAGAAATCCACATCGAAGTCAGGCATGGAGACACGTTCAGGATTCAGGAACCGCTCGAACAATAGTTCATATTTAAGTGGATCAAGATCGGTAATTGTCAGTGCATACGCGACCAGCGAACCGGCACCGGAACCACGCCCCGGGCCTACCGGCACGCCGTTCTGTTTTGCCCAGCGGATGAAATCGGCAACGATAAGAAAATAACCGGGAAAACCCATTGAAATAATCACGCCCAACTCGATGTCGAGGCGTTCATCGTAAGGTTGGCGTAGTTCGGCAAAATCTTTCGCTTCGGGATCGAACAGGAAAGCGAGGCGTTCTTCCAGACCGGATTTTGCTTCGGCGCGGAAGAACTCGTCCATTGTCATGCCGTCTGGCACAGGGAAGTCCGGCAGGTAATTCTTGCCGAGCGTCAACTCCAGCGTGCAGCGGCGAGCGATTTCGACGCTGTTTTGCAGTGCTTCGGGAATATCCGAGAACAACTCTTGCATCTCTTCCGGACTGCGCAGGTATTGTTGTTCAGAATGGCGTTTAATTCGTCGCTGGTCGTCCAGCGTGCGGCCGTCGTGAATGCACACACGGACTTCGTGCGCATCAAATTCATCTTGCTTCAGAAAATGTACGTCGTTGGTGGCAACGACCGGTGTGTCGTGACGAGACGCCAAAGCCACGGCGGCGTGCAGGTAGTCTTCTTCTCCTTCACGCCCGGTACGTTGCAGCTCCAGATAGAAATGTTCAGGAAATAATTCCAGCCACCGTTGCAGATGTTGTTCAGCGAGTTCCGGATTTCCTGCCAGTATTGCACTGCCGATATCACCTTCTCGACCTCCAGACAGCGCAATCAAACCTTCGGTAGAACCGGAAAGCCAAGCGGTGTCGATCATCGGCACTGACTGGTGTTGGCCTTCCAGATAACTGCGCGAGACCAGCTCGGTCATGTGCCGGTAGCCGGTCTTGTTCTTGCACAACAGCACCAGCCGGAACGGTTGTGTGGGTTGCTCCGGGTTGCGCACCCGGATATCCACCCCGATGATTGGCTTCACACCGGCTGCCTGTGCTGCGCGGTAGAATTTAACCATGGCAAACAGGTTGCTCTGATCGGTAACCGCGACGGCCGGCATGCCCGCGTCAGCCACTGCCTTCACCAGCGGCTTGATGCGCACTGAGCCATCGACCAGCGAGTATTCGGTGTGCAGGTGCAAGTGGACGAAGGAGGGACTCATTAGTGCAGTGTCGGGCTTTGCGAGTGGGGTTTCAAGACTTGACAACGGCTGTATCCGGGTCCCTGCCACCGGAACTGTCAAGGAATGCCTCAATCTCACTCAGCATGTCGGTATAGCCGGGATTCCAGGTCAGTCGACGGATCACCTGGGACTCATCCGGTTCGTCAAACATCTCTCCCAGACAGTCTTCCTCACCGGCTTTGCAGCGGCGGTATTTTTCCGGATTGAGCCGGTAATAGTGGGTACAGAAACGCAATGACCCACGCTCGCCATAGTGTGGATTTTCCGGTGATTGCAGCAACGACGTGTGTGAGTAACTGCGAATGCGCTGCTCAGGCAGACGCGCATTTATCACCCTGACATCAGCCGGAACCTGCGGACTGCCCGTGCTGTAATACAACATCCGCTTGGGGACGCCTTGCTGCCGCGCAAACCAGTCAAGAATCGCCGGGCTGTTGATGGTGGCATCGTTTTCGCTGGCGACAACAAACAACGGAGTAGTCAGCTCCGTGAGTGAAGCAAGACGCCGCTGCGCCTCGATAAGTTGATAAACTTCGCAAAGTGCACGGTTAGTCAGCGACTCATACTTGAAGCAATCGGTATCCGGCTGAACATCAAACCAGGCGGCCCGTTGCCACCAGCGACCCGCTATGGCGAGTGGACAAACGACGCGCACCAGCGGCGTTACATGAATCGCCGGTGCAAACAAAAACAAACCGTTGAAACGCGGCGTGTGCAAAGCCTGGTAGAAACTCAATACGGCACCCAGCGAAGACCCCAACAGATATAGTTCATCACTGTCGGCGGCAAGCCAGTCAATGAGCTGACGCTGTGTCCTTACCCAGTCCTGCCAGCAGACATCCAGCAAATCGCCAGGCCGGGTACCGTGTCCGGGTAATTGCATTGACAGTACACGAAACCCCTGCGACTGAAACCAGTGGCCTATGTCGTGCAGCAAAAATGGCGAGTCGGTCATACCATGCGTCATGATAATCGTGCGGCGTTTGGTGGTGCTATTCTCCGCGGGCAACAGAAACGGACTATTGCCATCGATAATGGCTTGCGCATTTCCCCCGTCAAGATCTGTTCGCGATGCCGCAACACGCTGTCGACAACACGTCAGATAATCCTCTATGGACTCAACACCGTGCATCCATTCGCGACCCGGTGTTTTAAGACAGTGTCGCTCCGACAGTTCATCTGTCGTGCCCAGCAAGTTGAAGATACTTCGTATGCGTGCCATATCAGGATTCAGTTAAATCTCGCCATTAAGTATACGACGCACAGGCGCGTAGGAGCGCCGATGCATCGGTGTTACACCGAGCGTTCTCAGCGCTTCGAGGTGAACCTTGCTGGGATAACCCTTGTGACTGGAAAGACTATAACCCGGGTACTGTGCATCCATCGCAACCATCTCCCGGTCGCGGCTGACTTTGGCGATAATCGATGCCGCACTGATCGCCGGCACTTTGTCATCGCCCTTTACGATAGCTTCACAGGGATGCCGTAACTCGGGGCAACGATTACCATCGACCAGCACTCGCTCAGGCTCGATCGATAACCCATCCACTGCCCGGCGCATCGCCAGCAGGCTGGCTTGTAATATATTGATGCTGTCAATTTCCTCAACCTCGGCACGACCCAGCGACCAGGCCAGCGCACATTCGCAAATTTCGTCAAACAGTGCTTCACGACGTTTTTCACTGAGTTTCTTGGAATCACGCAACCCTTCAACAGGACGGTCCGGGTCGAGGATGACGGCGGCGGCAACAACCGGGCCGGCCAAGGGGCCACGCCCTACTTCATCCACACCGGCATAACGGATGCCCGGATCTAAAACATAAATTTCTTTTTGCTCAGCCAAACCCTGCCCTCTCAAGAATACTGTCTGCGGCACGTGCCGCCGCATCACGTTTAAGTTCACGATGAACCGCGGCAAAGGGTGCAATCTGCGCTGTCGCTCGTTCGGGATCTTGTAACAGGGCAAGCAAGCCTTCCGCGAGCCGCTGCGGGTTTGCATCCTGTTGCAGGTATTCCGGTACCTGCATTCGACCCAGCAAATGGTTGGGTAAGGAAAAATACGGCGTCTTTAGCATCCGTCTCATTACTGCAGTGCTTAAGGGATGCTGTCGGTACGCTACCAACATCGGGCGGCCAACCAGCAGGCATTCCAGCGTCGCTGTTCCGGAGGCCAATAATACCGCATCAGCAGCCTGCATGATGGTGCGCGCCTGCCCCTCGAATAACATAACGGGTAGCTCACAGCCAAACTCTGAATTTGCAAGGAGTTCCTGACAGCGGTCGTAGAGTGAGCGACCCGCCGCAGGAATCAGGAATACAAGATCGCTCTCTACTTGTAGACAACGCTGTGCCGCTTGCAAAAAAACCGGTAATAACCTATCCACTTCGCTACGCCGGCTGCCGGGAAGCAGGGCAACGTAGCGCCGATTGCTTTCCAGCGAAAGAGCCGCTTGCGCCTGCGACGGATCGTTACACTCGGGTATCGTGTCAGCGAGCGGATGTCCGGTATAAGCACACGGAACATCGTGTTGCTGGTAAAAGCTTTCCTCAAAAGGAAACAGTGTAAGCATCAGATCTACACTGCGGCGAATTTTTCTGATCCGATATTGCCGCCATGCCCACACGGATGGGCTGACCCAATGCACAACAGGTATGCCTGCGCGTTTGAGTTTTGCTTCGAGAGGAAGATTAAAATCCGGCGCGTCGATTCCGACAAATATGTCGGGGGGGCTTGTTATAAAATAATTGCGGAGTTGACGGCGCAGGGCAAGCAAGTCTGGCAAATGCCCCAACACCTCAACGAGGCCCATAACAGATAGCCGCTCACTATCCGCCAGAACCTCGCAACCGGCTTCGCGCATACATGCACCAGCCACACACTCGAATTGCGCATCAGGGTAACGGTCACGAATCGAACATATCAATGCTGCACCGAGTTGATCCCCGGATGCTTCACCGGCGACCAGCCCAATACGTAGTTGTCGTGCCATAGAGTAGGTACGTTAACGAACAATGCTGCGCTGGCGGCCGGAAATAAATTCCTGTAATCGCGCCACATCACCGTGAGGATCATCTACTTTTGCCAACTGTTCAATCGCCTGCTCAAGTGGCAAGTCGGCCCGGTACAACAATCGGTAAGCTTCCTTTAGTGAGCGAATACGTGGCTCATCAAAACCATTTCGTTTAAGACCTTCGCTATTCAGACCGCGTGGCCGTGCCTTGCCTTCGTCAACGGTAATGAAAGGTGGGACATCTTTGTTTATACGTGCGCCGTAGGCAGAAAATGCATATTCGCCAATATGGCAATACTGGTGTACTAATGTTGAACCACCCAGTGTCACATAGTCGCCAACATGAACATGCCCGGCCAGCGTGGCATTGTTGGCAAGCACTGTGTGGTCGCCGATACGACAGTCATGCGCAATATGGACATAGGCCATGATCCAGTTGTCATTGCCCACATGGGTTACACCGCCATCCTGCTCGGTTCCGCGATTAATGGTGACGTATTCCCGTATGGTATTCCTGTCACCGATTTCCAGGCGAGTAGGTTCACCATTGTATTTCTTGTCCTGAGGGATATCACCCAGCGAGGCAAACGAGAAAATACGATTGTCGCGACCAATGATTGTTGTCCCGACAATCACAACATGCGGCGCTATCCAGCTACCCGCATTAATTTCGACTCCTGCGCCAATAATGCTATACGGGCCGACAATTACATCTGCCGCTACACGTGCCTGCGGGTCAATAACCGCAGTTGGATGCACCAGTGAAACCTTGTCGTTAGCCGGCATAAAGCACCTTGAATGTGTGTCTGATTTACTCGTCTATTTTACGTTCAGTACACATTATGACGGCAGTCGCAGCAATCTTGTCATCCACCGTAGCAACTGTGTCGAACACCCAGATACCTCGTTTAACCTTGATAACATCCACAGCCAGACGCAGCTGATCTCCCGGCTCTACCGGCCGTTTGAAGCGGGCCTTGTCGACGCCGACAAAATAGTAGAGAGAATCACGCGCCGCATCCCGTCCCTCGGAACGAAAGGCAAGTAAGCCCGTCGCCTGCGCCAGTGCTTCCAGAATCAAGACCCCGGGCATAACCGGCTTCTGGGGAAAGTGGCCCTGAAAAAAAGGCTCATTAACAGAAACGTTTTTAATTGCCACCAGCGACTTACCAGACTCAAACTCCAGCACCCGATCCACCAGCAGGAACGGGTAGCGATGTGGCAAGGTATTCCTGATCTCGTTAATATCCATAATTTATAATCCACATTCTTTAAATAATACGTATATATCTATTATTTATCGTTATTTTCAAGATTTGATATACGCTTTGCAAGCTCATCCAGTTGCCTCATTCGTACTGCATTTCGGCGCCAGCGCATATTTTCCATCAGCGGCGTACCCGCAGACCAGGTACTGCCTGGCTTGCTTATAGACCGCGTAACCATCGACATGGCTGTAACGGTTACTCGATCCGAGATTTCCAGGTGGCCTACAACACCCACTCCGCCCGCCAGACGGCAATGCCGCCCGATCCGTGCACTGCCGGATATACCGACACAACCGGCAATTGCCGTATGGGCACCAATAAAGACATTGTGCGCCACCTGAACCTGATTATCGATGCGCACACCTTCTTCGATGATCGTGTCCTCAAGCGCACCACGGTCGATAGTGGTATTTGCGCCGATGGCTACGTCATCACCAATGCGCACACTCCCCAACTGCGGAACCTTCTCCCAACCGTCATCTACTGAAGCAATTCCAAAACCATCGCCACCTATCACGGCACCGGGATGAATTGTAACTCTACAACCAATCTGCGCATGTCCAATCACTGTGACATTGGCGATAAGACGACTACCTTCGCCAATAAAAACGCCATCACCGATAACGCATCCCGGGCCAATATGTGCGCCTTTGCCAATTTTCGCCCCGGCTGCGATAACAACACTGGCATCAATACGTGCATCGGGATCAATCTGTGCTTTCGGATCTATCACTGCGCTGTGGTGCACCCCTGGCTCCATCGCCTGATCAGGGTAGAGCAGCCGTACCGCACGCGCAAAGTCCGCATAAGGGTTTACAGATATCAGGCTGGGTACCGGGCAGCTCCCGGCGTCCTTTTCAGAAATCAGCACAGCCGACACACGCGTTTTCGCCAGATATTTCCGATAGGCAGGATTGGCGAGAAAGCCCAAAGCGCCTTCCTCACCATGCTCAAGCGTCGATACCGTAGAAATCATCGTATCGCCATCACCCCGCAAAGTGACGCCGAGTTCTATTTCCAGCTCCGACAGACTCAGCTGCATAAAAAGCGTCTCCGCTTATTTAACAGCGCCTGACTTGAAATCACTGGTCAGTTTTTCGAGAACCATGTGTGTAATATCTGCGCCTTCATTGGCGTAAACAACGCCCTGGCCGAGAATGATATCAAAACCTTTTTCCTTGGCCAGCGCGCGCGTGGCTTCAAGCATTTGCCGCTGTAATTGAGATGTAACTTCATTCTTGCGAATGTTCAGATCATCACGAAATTCTTCGCGAGAGCGCTTCAGGTCGCGCCCCTTGGATAATATCTCACGCTCCAGCTTGTTGCTCTGTGTTTCACTCATAACCGCGCCATCTTTCGCCAGTTTGTCTTCAAGCTTGCGAATACCTTTTTGCAAGGCAACAAGCTCCTTCTCTCTGGGCGCAAACTCTGACTCAATCTTGCTTTGTGCCGCCTTGGCCTGCGGAGCTTCTTCCATCATGCGCAGAAAATTGACAACGCCAACCGTTGTTTCAGCATAAACAGGTGCTGACAGCATGCCCAATATCAGCAGACCACCCAAAACAGTATTCAGTTTTTTCACAAGTTTCTCCTCGAAAATAAATAAACGGTTTGCGGCAGACCGGCTTCAGAATCCCGCGCCTAAATTGAACTGGAAGAACTGGGTATCGTCAGTACTCTGTTCATTAAATGCCTGGGCAACACTCACTGAAAGCGGGCCAACCGGGGAAAGCCAGACCGCCGACAGACCTGCTGACATGCGTAACTCATTGACATCAAAGCCGCCTGTAGAGGCAAATACGTTGCCCACATCATAAAACAAACTTAACCGTACACTCTGGTTGTCCGCCATAAAAGGAGGCGGGAACACAATTGCCAAGTTACCTACTGTACGCAACGCGCCACCGAGCGGGTCACCTCGGGAATCTCTTGGCCCCAGCGAGAAATTTCTATAACCGCGTACCGAGCGATTACCACCCGCAAAAAAGTTCTGGAAAAATGGCAAATTAGTAAAATCGCCAAACCCGTGACCCGCACCAATCTCCAGTTTTGACGACATCACGAACAGACGCGTCAAGGGCACGAAATACTGCGTGCGCAAATTGACCTTGTAGAACTGTAGATCCGACCCCGGCATCTTGGTTTCCAGACTGATGCGCTGCACGCCACCACTACTGGGGAAGATTCTGCGGTTGCGTGTATCGTGGGAGAAACTCCCCACCAATGTCAGGCTGTTAAATTTATCTCCATGCTTCGCAATAAAATCGGTGATCTGTGTCGATGAAAAACTCGATGCTGTCAATTTCAGGCTATCGACCTTCACATCAAAATTAAAGGTGTCGTACTCATTGACCGGGAAGCCGTAGATTACGTTAGCGCCATAGGTATCGGTTGAATAGCGAGCCAGATTAGCCTGCCTCGCATTGGTCTGGCGAAAGAAGCCTCCAAACCCGCGACTGATTCCATCCACGCTGTAATAGGGATTATTGTAGGAAAAACTGTATATCTTGTTGACGGCACTGTTATTGATTGACATCGACACACGTCGCCCGGTGCCGAGGAAGTTATTCTGTGAAATACTGCCATTCAATAACAGACCGGAGGTCTGGGAAAAACCGACACCCACTGAAATACTGCCGGAAGGCCGCTCTGCAATCGAATAGTTAACATCGACCTGGTCCGTCGTACCGGCTACAGCCGGTGTCTCTACGTTAACAGCCGAGAAATAACCCAGACGCTGAAGTCGGGTCCGTGAGCGCTCGACTTTCTTCGCAGAAAACCAGCCTCCTTCCATCTGGCGCATTTCCTGGCGCATAACCTGATCACGCGTCTTGGTGTTGCCGGCGAAATTGATCCGCCGCACATAGACCCGCTTGCCCGGGTCAACGAAGAAGGTCAAAGAAACATTGCGCGTTTCCTCGTCGATATCCGGAATGGTATTGACGTTGGCAAAAGCATAACCTTTGTTTCCGAGGTAATCGGAGATACGTGAAACCGTGCTGGTAACTTTCTTGCGCGAGAACGTATCGCCCGCATTAATGCGGAATGAGGAAAATAATTCTTCTGCCGGCACCACCAGATCACCGGCCAGCTTGATTTCGCTCACATGATATTGAGCGCCTTCGGTAATATTAATGGTGATGTAGATATCTTTTTTGTCAGGCGTGATGGATACCTGGGTGGAATCCACATTAAACTTGATGTACCCGCGATCCTGATAATAGGAACGCAGTGTTTCCAGATCAGCCGCCAGCTTCTGTCGGGAGTATTGGTCATCCTTGGTATAAAACGACAACCAGCCCGGAACCTTCTGCTCGAATTCATCGAGCAGGGTATCGTTTTTGAATGCCGTGGTACCGACTATGTTGATCTGCTTGATACGCGCAACCACACCCTCGGACACATCAATGAGTATCCCGACGCGGTTACGCTCCAGTGGCGTTACGGTGGTCTCGATTTTTACGCCGTACTTGCCACGACTGAAATACTGGCGCTCCAGCTCCTGTTCAACTTTTTCCAGCAACGAACGATTAAACACCCGTCCTTCGGCGAGGCCGATATCTTCAAGCGAGTCGAGCAGTGGCTCTGAATCTATGTCGTCGTTGCCCTGCACCTTGATACTGGCAACAGCAGGACGCTCCTGTACCTGAACGACCAGAATATCGTCGTCCCGTTCCAGGCGTATATCACGAAAAAAACCGGACTTGAACAAGGCACGAACAGCACGTTCTGATTCAAAATCATTAAATCGATCACCAACTTTCACCGGCAAATGGTTGAATACGGTACCTGGAGCTATACGCTGCAACCCCTCAACACGAATATCTTCTACGTTGAAAGGCTCGAAAGCATGTACAGGCGAAGCCAGTATCATTCCAAGAACCAGTGGTTTCAAACTAAATCGCATAAAAAAACTCGCACACAGTCAGGCCCCGAACAGTCGGGACAGGTCGTTGTAAAAAGCAATACTCATCAGTAACAGCAGCATTACAATACCAAGCTGCTGACCGATCTGCTGCGCATACTCGGACAGGGGTTTGCCTTGCAGCCATTCTATAATGTTATACAGCAGGTGTCCGCCATCCAGTATCGGAACAGGAAGCAGGTTAAGCACCCCGAGACTGACACTGACGATAGCCAGAAATTTAAGGAAACTCGCCAATCCTCCGCTGGCGGAATAACCCGCGTACTGGGCAATACTCAACGGACCACTGATATTTTCTACCGAGGCACGCCCTGCCAGCATCCCCCACAAGGTACGCACTGTTAAAGCCGAGGTTTCCCAGGTTTTGGCGACCGAGCGTCCAATTGCGTCCGCCGCACTGTAGCGTACTGTGACGCGTAAATCATTGCGAAAATTTTTCGGTTGTTGCACCGCAGCACCAATCTTGCCGACAGTCTCCCCCGCTTCCTCGACTGGCTCGGGCATCAGCTCCAGTTCGACTGCTTCACCCTCTCGCAACACGCGAACGGTAACAGCCTTGCCGGGATTCGCACGAATCACATCGACCCACTCCCGCCAGAATTCCATGGGTTCGCCATTTACGGCAATCACCTTGTCACCTGGCAACAGGCCGGCCCGCTCAGCCGGCTTATCAGGCACGACGATGTCGATGACAGCAGGAATTCTGGGCCGCCATAGCGAGAAACCGAGATTTTTCAACAGACCGCCTTTCGCCAGAGCATCCGGAGCCTGACTGAAATTGATAACATGCTCCAGGAGACGATCACTTTGCGACTTCACCTTGACCACACTGTGACGATTAGCCAGTGCAGCATCGAGCAGAACCATCGTCGCTTCATCCCAGGTTTGCGTCGTAACACCATCTATGGAAAGTATTTCATCATTTTCGCTAAACCCTGCCCGGGCTGCGATAGAGGCAGGCTCGATCTCACCGAGCACCGGCTTCATGCCGGGCACGCCGCTGACGAACATCAGCCAGAATGCAAAGATAGCAAACAGGAAATTGAACAGTGGCCCGGCAAGGATGACTGCTGATCGCACCCAGAGCGGTTTCTGATTGAAAGCACGCCCGCGTTCGTTCTCTTCTACCGGTGCTTCACGCTCATCCAGCATTTTGACGTAGCCACCCAGCGGCAATGCTGCGACCACAAATTCAGTGTTGTCCGCGCCAAACGTGCGTCGGTACAGTGGCTTTCCAAAGCCGATAGAAAACCGTAACACTTTAACGCCCAGTTTCTTCGCCACCCAGAAGTGACCGAATTCGTGTATCGCCACCAGCACACTGATGGCAATGATAAAGGCCAGCGCCATACCGGGAAGACTGCTCATGCCAACTCTCCTACGTGTGCGTCACCGTATACCAGCGTATTGGCATACGCGCGCGCATGCTGGTCAGCCTCGAGGATAGCATCCAGCGTCAGGGCTTCGGTCACTCCCAGCTGTGACAGCGTCGTTTCGATAATGCCGGGTATCGCGGTAAACGCCAGTTGTCTGTTCAGAAAAGCCTCGACTGCAATTTCGTTAGCCGCATTCATCACGGCGGAAGCGGTGCCACCCGCTTGCCAGGCTTCCTGCGCCAGTCGCAGACAAGGAAACCGTGCCAGATCAGGAGTTTCAAATTCAAGTTTTCCGACCGCGACAATGTCCAGCGGTTCCACGCCGGTATCGATACGCGACGGCCAGGACAGACAATGCCCGATCGGAGTACGCATATCAGGTCGGCCGAGCTGCGCCAGCACCGAGCCATCGCGATATTGCACCATGGAATGAATCACACTTTGCGGATGAATCACTACCTGCACCTGGGCTGAGTCGAGAGAGAAAAGCCAGCAGGCTTCAATGACCTCCAGCCCCTTGTTCATCATGGTGGCTGAATCCACCGAAATCTTGCGTCCCATATCCCAGTTCGGGTGAGCACACGCTTGTTCCGGCGTAATACCGGCAAGCTGCTCGAGTGGTGTCGTTCTGAACGGCCCGCCGGAAGCCGTAAGCACAATCTTGCTGACGCCCTCGGGATGTCCCGAGCCAGGTACAAACGAAGACGGCATACTCTGAAAGATAGCATTGTGCTCGCTATCGACGGGCAACAGCACGGCACCTCCATCGTGAACCTGCTGCATGAACAAAGCGCCAGACATAACCAGCGCTTCCTTATTGGCCAGCAGAATACGTTTTCCCGAACGGGCAGCTTCGAGTGCCGGCATCAGTCCCGCAGCGCCGACGATAGCGGCCATTACAATATCCACTTCTTCAAGGCCTGCCACACGCTGCAAACCTTCTGATCCCGCAAGCACTTCAATATCCGGCGCAACAGTCTGCAACCGTTTCTGCAACTGTTCCGCCGCGTCCGGGTCAGCCATTACGGCGTAACACGGTTGATACTCGAGGCACTGCTTATACAGACTGTCAATATCGCGGTTGGCGGTCAGTGCCACGATCCGGTAGCGATCCGGGTTTCTACTGATGACATCCAGCGTGCTAACGCCGATAGAACCTGTTGCGCCCAGTAAGGTAATGCCTTGTGGTTTCACAGTTCAATCCACCTCAGGCCGAATACAAAAACCGGTGCCGCCGCCAGCAGGCTGTCAATCCGGTCGAGCACGCCGCCGTGCCCGGGAATCATTGTTCCGGAATCCTTCAAACCTCTGTGACGCTTAAGCAAACTCTCCAGTAAATCGCCGGCGACAGAAAACAGAACTGTCACCACACAAACCAGTGTGAAGCTCGCCAGTAACGCCCCCCCCAGCCCGATGTAACGGCCAAAACCAAACGCGAACAGGGCGCACATTGCTAATGCCCCGGCCACGCCTTCCCAGGTTTTTCCGGGACTGACCTGAGGTGCCAGTTTGGTTTTTCCCCACTGGCGACCGGCAAAGTAGGCGCTGCTATCCGCAACCCAGATAAGAACCAACAGAAACATCAACCAGCGCGGCCCGTCGTCAGGACGACTGCGCAATACAACCAGCGCCAGCCAGGTACTGGCCAGCAAGCCGATTCCGAGCGCGATTTTAAATATGGTATGCATCGGGATTTCAGCTTGAGCGAGCGCCGGTGCGGTAATCCAGAAAAGTATCAGAACCCAGCCAGCCATGGTGCCCCACAAAACAGCATTGACCAGTAACTCGTTATTCGCGAACAACCAGGCTGCCATCACAACAGCAAACGCAGCAATCACAAAACCGACTCGAGCCATCTGACTATGCAGCGGGATCAATGCACCCCACTCCCAGGCACCCAGCAACAGGGCGAACGCAGCAATCAACGCGAAACTGGCAGCGTCGAGGTAGAGCACACCCAGCACCACCAACGGCACAAGAACGAGTGCACTGAGAATACGCAGTTTAAGCACGCCCGGCCTGCTCTACCTGGTCACCGGTTTTCCCAAAACGCCGCTGACGACCGGCAAAAGAATGCAGTGCTTCGTCAAAAGCGGCCGCATCGAAATCGGGCCATAACAGATCCGTGAAATACAATTCGGTATACGCAAGCTGCCATAACAGGAAATTGCTGATGCGCTGCTCACCGCCGGTGCGAACAAAAAGATCCGGTTCGGGGAGGTCAGGGATGGAGAGTTCGTTACCAAGACATTCTGTGTCGATGTCTTCTGCCTTGAGTTCGCCATCAGCGACCCGGGTGGCGAGTCGGCTAGCCGCCGCTGCAATGTCCCAGCGGCCACCGTAATTCACAGCAATGGTCAGTGTCATACCGGTGTTCGCCGAAGTCTGCTCTTCGGCGCTATCCATCAATGATTGAAGCTTCTGATCGAAGGCGCTGCGCTCCCCGATAAATCGCATCCGCACCTGATTCTTGTGCAAGCGCGCAACTTCCTTGCGCAGCGTGCGGACGAACAGCTCCATGAGCAAACCCACTTCGGTCTCGGGCCGTCGCCAGTTCTCGCTGGAAAAGGCAAAAAGCGTCAACGCCTCGATACCACGCTTGCGGCAAAACTCAACGGCACGGCGTACGGCTTTCACCCCTTCCCGGTGACCCATGGATCGCGGCAACATACGTCGCCTCGCCCAGCGCCCGTTACCGTCCATAATAATGGCAACATGGTGCGGCAAGCGCTGCTCGGCGACTCCGGCTTGGACTGGCTCATGTGACATGCGTGTTATCTTTTTCAGCCTGCTTCCGGATCATGCCGGATCAAATTTCCATCAACTCCGCTTCCTTGACCTCAACCAGCTTTTCAACTTCGGCTACGTTCTGGTCTGTCAGCTTCTGTACGCGTTCGCTGGCACTGCGTTCGTCGTCTTCGGAAATATCCTTTTCCTTGAGTAGCTCCTTGAAGTCGCTGTTGGCATCACGGCGGATGTTGCGAATTGCCACACGTGCACCTTCAGCTTCGTTGCGTACGATTTTTACCATATCACGGCGACGTTCTTCGGTAAGCGCCGGCATCGGAATTCTGATGATCGTACCGGCGGTGTTCGGGTTCAGACCCAGATCAGATTTCATAATCGCTTTTTCCACTAACTGCACCATGGGTTTTTCCCAGGGATTAACCACCAACGTGCGGGAATCTTCTACGGTGATATTCGCAACCTGACTCAGGGGGACATCCGACCCGTAGTATTCAACCTTGATGTGGTCGAGAAGACTCGGGTGTGCCCTGCCAGTCCGAATTTTGCTCAACGCCGATTTGAAAGCATCGATACTCTTGCCCATGCGCAAATCAGCGTCTTCCAGAATTTCCTTAATCATCGTGCGCTACTCCACCAGGGTTCCGATGGGTTCACCCTGAACGACCCGCAGCAGGTTACCCGGCTCGAACAGGTTGAACACTCGCACCGGCACGTTCTGGTCGCGGCACAATACCAGTGCTGTAGTGTCCATCACTCCCAGTTTCTTGACGATGGCTTCGTCATAACTGAGGGTTTCGTAACGCACAGCATCCGGGTTTTTCATCGGGTCCGAATCGTAGATGCCGTCAACCTTGGTGGCCTTGAACATAATCTCGGCACCGATCTCAATGGCACGCAGACTGGCTGCAGAATCTGTGGTGAAAAACGGGTTACCAGTTCCAGCAGCAAATAGAACGATACGGCCTTTTTCCAGATGGCGCACTGCGCGACGGCGGATATAGTCTTCACTGACCTGATTGATTTTCAACGCCGACATCACCCGACACTGGCTACCCATCTTCTCCAACGCGTCCTGCATGGCCAGCGCGTTCATCACAGTAGCGAGCATGCCCATGTGGTCGCCGGTCACCCGGTCGATACCGCCCTGCGCGAGTCCTGCCCCGCGAAATATATTGCCTCCGCCGATGACCAGGCCGATTTCTACTCCCAGATTGGCAAGATCGTGAATCTCTCGCGCCACCCGCCGGATCGTTTCAGGGTCAATGCCGTAGTCACTTGCGCCCATCAGCGCTTCGCCGCTGAGCTTGAGGAGAATGCGTTTAAAGGCCGGTTTGTCTTTGCTCATATTTTTGTTTACAACAAGTTACAGGACATATTTAAGTAAATTTATCACCCCGGGCTTCACAGCACCAGTGTTGATACGAATAATTCAACCTCAGGTACAAAACGGGGCCGCATTGCGACCCCGTGAATCATACCGGCAAGTGGACTTCGCGTCCTCCCCCGGCAGTACGCCAGCTTAGCTGCCCTGAACCTGTGCCATGACCTCTTCGGCAAAGTTCTCGGTCTTTTTCTCGATGCCTTCGCCAAGTTCCAGACGATCAAAACCGACAATCGTTGCACCGGCAGTTTTTAGCAATTTACCGACTGTCTGATCCGGATCTTTGACGAACGGCTGACCCACCAGTGTAATTTCGCCAAGGAACTTGCGAATCCGCCCGCTGACCATCTTTTCGATAATCTCGGGCGGTTTGCCACTGGCAGCAGCCTGCGCAGAAAAGATCTCCTTTTCCTTGTCCAGTACATCCTGAGATACGCCGCTCTCATCGACACACACCGGCCGGGATGCCGCAACGTGCATGGCAACATCGCGTGCAAGGTCAGCATCACCGCCATCCAGTTCGACCAACACGCCAATACGGTCACCGTGCTTGTAGCTGGACAGGCTGCCTGCACCGGCTTCGCGGCGCACAAAACGGCGTACGTTAATGTTTTCACCAATGGCAGCAATCAGCCCGCGGCGCGCTTCTTCCACACTCTCGCCACTGCTGACCGGCAAGGCCATCAATGCATCGAGATCGGCCGGTGCGGCTTCAAGTGCGCATTTGGCTACCGCGTGTACGAAACTCTGAAACTCTTCTTTCTTGGCAACGAAATCGGTTTCGGAGTTGATCTCAACAATGACAGCAGACTTGCCATCACCGCTGACTTCAACCGCAACCAGACCTTCGGACGCAACGCGACCGGCCTTCTTGTCGGCCTTTGCCAGACCTGATTTACGTAATGCCTTGGCAGCCGCATCCATATCGCCGGATGCTTCTGTCAGTGCTTTCTTGCATTCCATCATGCCGCAGCCGGTACGCTGACGCAGTTCTTTCACCTGCGCTGCTGAAATTGCCATGACTCTTTCCTCTCTTGAATACTATGATTAATTCGAACTGTCTGGTGGCACGGGAAACCGTCAGGCTGCGCCACCCTTACCTTCAGCATCGCCTTCGACTTCGACAAACTCGTCACCCTTGGTGCCACCGACCTTGGCCATGGCATTGCGGCCTTCCTCGACGGCATCGGCTGCACCCTGAACGTACAGCTGTATAGCGCGAATCGAGTCATCGTTACCGGGGATGACGTAATCGACGTTGTCCGGTGAGTTGTTGGTATCAACAACACCGACGACCGGAATACCGAGCTTCTTCGCTTCGGCAATCGCAATCTTCTCGTGACCGACATCGACCACGAACATGATGTCAGGCAGACGGTTCATGTCCTTGATGCCACCCAGACTGCGATCCAGTTTGTTTTTCTCGCGGGTCAGCATCAGGCCTTCTTTCTTGTTCAGTTTTTCCAGCGTGCCGTCGTCTTCCATCGCCTCAAGATCTTTCAGGCGCTTGATGGACTGGCGTACCGTCTTGAAGTTGGTGAGCATGCCGCCCAGCCAACGGTGATTCACATAAGGCATTTTGCAGCGCTCGGCTTCGGTACGAAGCGTATCGCGCGCAGAGCGTTTGGTGCCAACAAACAGCACGGTGCCCTTGTTGCCGACCAGCTTGCCAATAAAATTCAACGCGTCGTTATACAGCGGGAGCGTCTTTTCCAGATTAACAATGTGGATTTTACTGCGTTCGCCGAAAATGTACGGTGCCATTTTCGGGTTCCAGAATCGGGCCTGATGGCCGAAATGTACGCCTGCTTCAAGCATCTCGCGCATGGTTACACTAGACATAATAAACCTCTTTAATAAGGGTTGGGCCTCCATACGCCCCATGACAGTAACCCGCGGATAGCTTGCGCCGTCCGAAGGCACCCAACTGCATGTGCCGACGTATGTGTGGATTTAAGTTAGCGGGCAAAAGAAGACTCCGACATCGAAGATTCCAACGACCCTGTTAACAAGCCGCGCTTTATACCATACACTAGGCGTAACAGCAATTATTCCGGCCACTTAGGCCCTTTTTTCCTACACCTGAAAGGACTCCATGAGCATATCCATAAAAACCCCGGAAGAAATCGAAAAAATGCGTGTGGCAGGCCGACTGGCGGCCGAGCAGCTCGAAATGATCGAGCCTTTTATCAAGGCCGGCGTCAGTACCGATGAGCTTGATCGTATTTGCCATGATTACACCCTCAACGTGCAAGATGCCATCCCCGCCCCGCTCAACTACCGCGGCTTCCCGAAATCCATCTGCACGTCAGTGAACCACCAGGTGTGTCACGGCATTCCCGGCGAACGTAAACTCAAAAATGGTGACGCACTCAATATTGACATTACCGTCATCAAGGATGGTTTCCACGGTGACACCAGCAAGATGTTCTTCATAGGGGAACCCTCCGTCGCCGCGAAACGCCTTGCTGAAACAGCCTATGAATGTATGTGCACCGGCATCCGCATGGTCAAGCCCGGTACACGGCTTGGCGATATCGGCCACGCCATCCAGCGTCTGGCTGAAAGCCGCAACTTCTCTGTCGTACGCGAGTATTGCGGTCATGGTATCGGCCGCAAGTTTCACGAAGACCCGCAAGTTTTGCATTATGGCAAGGCCGGTACCGGTGCCATCCTGCAACAAGGCATGACCTTTACCATTGAACCCATGATCAATGCTGGCAAACGTCACACCAAAGTACTGAAGGATGGCTGGACGGTTGTGACCAAGGATCACAGTCTGTCCACGCAATGGGAGCACACCATTCTTGTTACGTCAGATGGCTATGAAGTGCTCACCCTGCGCGAAGGGGAATCAATATGATGAGCCCGGAAGACGGCGCCCTTCTATCAATTGCCCGCCTTCCCACCGATGTTCTTGTTGATGGTATTGATCTTGATGCCCTGAACCAGGCATTTGAAGGCGACACGCCATCGCTGGCTGATTGCCGTGCTTTCCTGAAAACCTCTACCGAACATTTTATGACCCGCTTCGATGAAGGCGCAGACATTGAGGATCTGATCTTTGCACGCAGCTGGCTGGTCGACCAGGTACTGATCCGCTGCTGGCAGGCAAAGCTGAGCGCGCTTGAAGGCGCACTGGTTGCTGTCGGGGGTTACGGGCGTGCCGAGCTGCTGCCCGGCTCAGACGTCGATATCATGGTTCTGCTGGCGCAAACTGAAGATAAAAAAACTGCAGAAGCGCTGGAAAGCTTTCTGATGATGCTGTGGGATATCGGCCTTGAGGTCGGTCACAGCGTCCGCACATTAGAAGACTGTCAGGAACAGGCGCTCGCCGATATCACAGTCGCAACCAATCTGATGGAAGCACGTCTGATGTGCGGTAACGAAGCACTGTTCGATGACATGCGTCGTCTTACCGGGCCAGACCACGTCTGGCCGGACCGTGAGTTCTTTGCCGCCAAGCTGGAAGAGCAGCGCGTCCGCTACGAAAAATTCGACGATGCTGTTTACAACCTTGAACCGAATGTCAAAGAAGGCCCCGGTGGTTTGCGCGATGCGCAGATGATTGGCTGGGTGTTCAAGCGCCATTTCGGCACCGAGTATCTCGGCGAACTGGTTGAGCGTGAAGACATCACGCCAGGTGAATATGAAACCCTGATGCAGGGTCAGCGCTTTTTGTGGAAAGTGCGCTTCGGCCTGCACCAGATTACCGGGCGTCGCGAAGACCGTTTGCTGTTCGATCACCAGCGCACACTGGCAGAACAATTTGGCTACACAGATCATGAACACAAGCTGGCCGTCGAATGGTTCATGAAAGACTACTATATTGCCATCCAGGCCCTCAGCCGCCTGAACGAAATGTTGTTGCAGCTATTACAGGAAATCATTCTCTACGAAGATGATCAAAGCAAAGCCACCACGCTGAACCGCCGTTTTCAGGTGCGTAAGGGATTTCTCGAAGTTACCGGAAATGGTGTATTCAAACGTTATCCTTTCGCCTTGCTGGAACTGTTTCTGCTGATGCAACAGCATGACGAAATCCGGGGGGTGCGGGCTTCAACCATCCGGCTGGTGCGTGACAGCCTGCACCTGATCGATGACAAATTCCGTGAGGACATACGCAGCCGCAGCCTGTTTATGGAGATCTTCCGTCAGCCACAGGGGCTCACTCACGAACTGCGCCGAATGAATCGTTATGGCGTTCTTGCAGCCTACTATCCAGCTTTCGCGCATATCGTCGGGCAGATGCAACACGACCTGTTTCATGCCTATACCGTCGATGAACACACACTATTTGTGGTGCGTAACCTGCGACGCTTCTCAGTCCCCGAAATGGCCCACGAGTTTCCGCTCTGCAGCCGTATTTCCGGCGAGATACCCAAACCGGAGCTGCTCTATCTGGCAGGGTTCTTCCACGATATAGCAAAGGGCCGTGGCGGCCACCACGCCGAGCTGGGGGCTGACGACGCCTACGCGTTTCTCCAGCAACACGGACTTAGCGACTATGATTGCAAACTGGTGTCATGGCTGGTTCGCAATCACCTGCTGATGTCCAACGTGGCGCAACGCCGGGATATTACCGACCCCGACGTGATACACGATTTCGCCACCCGGATTGGCGACCGCACACGTCTGAACTATCTTTACCTGCTCACCGTTGCTGACATCCGTGGCACCAGTCCTTCGCTATGGAATTCCTGGAAAGATGCCCTGTTCCGCGATCTTTACAACGCCACCCGGCAAGCACTGCGGCGCGGCCTGGAAAACCCTCAACTCCGCGACGAGTTGATACGCGACATCAAAAACAAGGCGGGAAACAAACTCTCTGGTCACAATTTCAGCGCACAACAAATCGATGCCTTGTGGCAGGATTTTCCGGAAGACTATTTTTTGCGCCACAGTATCGACGAGCTTGTCTGGCACGCCAAAGTCATTCTCGAGGCAGGCAATATGGATGGTGTACGCGTTGATCTGTGGCCGGCGTCTGAGCGCGGCGGCAGCGCCCTGTTTCTGTACACGCCGATGATCGACCGCCTGTTTAATCGAACCACAGCGCTCATCGACCAGATGGGGCTGACCATCACCGATGCACGCATTATTACTTCGAAACGGGGCTATGCTGTCAACACCTACCTGCTGCTGAACTCGGCCGCTGAACCCGTTCTGGACGCCTTTGATGGAGAGGAACTGGTCGCACTGATGGAGCATGAACTGTTATCCAGGGATGAAAGCACCGCAACCACATCGCGCCTTGCTCCGCGGCGCATACGCCAGTTCCATGTAAACACACGCGTCATCTTTCATGCGGATGATTCACAACAACGCACCATCGTCGAACTGTTCACCACGGACTATCCGGGCTTGCTGTCGCGCGTTGGCCAGGTTTTCTACGAACAGGATGTGGATTTGCACAACGCGAAAATAGCCACCTTCGGCTCAAGAGCAGAAGACGTATTTTATGTCACCGGAAAAGATAACAAACCGCTCAATGAAACCGCTATGCAGTCCTTGCACGAGGCGCTGATCAAGACGCTGGACGATACTGAAAGCCCGCCCGATAGCTGAGCTTCAGACTACCTCGACCAGTTCAATACCATTTCCGTCCGGGTCGCGGCAGAACACGGCGCGACGCCCGGAACGACTGCGGGTAAAACTTATTTCGGCTGCGCTCAAACGACCCTCCAGAACTTGCAGGTCGGTTACACTGAACGCAGCATGACGATCTCTTCCTGCGTGTGCCGGACGGTCTTTCAGCGGATCCGGATCAGGCAGTTGTAACAGATGGATCTGTTGGTCACCGACCTGTAACCAGGCACCCGGAAAACCGATGTCCGGGCGAGAGCCATCAATCGCCAACCCCAATAGTCCGCCGTAAAACTCCAGCGAACGCTCGAGATCAGCGACCAATACACTGACATGGTGTATACCGCTCAATTCGCTCATGCCGTCTCTCCGATATGCGCCCGCGCCGAGTACCAGGCGGCCGCAAGAATCAACACACCACCGATCCATTCCTGCGGCAGCACCTGTTCATCCGTCAACAACACCGATGACACCGCGCCGATCACCAGCTCAAATAACAGAATAACGGCCGAACGATGCACCGGCATGTGCGAAACCCCGTAGATCACCGTAACGGTCATAATCACGAAACCAAACCAGCCAAGCATGGCAGAACCCAGCCACACCGACGGCTCGACCACCGGCAAAGGTTCACTAACCACCAGTATCCAGACCGCAGCCACCAGCACCACACCCAACCAGCTGACCGATGCCTTGGTGGGCATTCCGGAATATTTGAGCTTGCGCACCATGACGTTGGCAAACGCAAAAGCCAGCCCGGACGATGCCGCCAACCAATCCGCCTCGTCGCGTGGCCAGGGCAACCCCAGCTCCGGATCCCATAGCATGACCACCGCACCTGAAATGGCCAGCACGAAAACCAGGATACCGCCCCTGCCCGGCCGTTCGCCAAGAATCAGCCAGCCCAGAATCAACGCCCACAGTGGTGACAGGTAGAACAGCAACAATACGCGCACCACGGTACCGTCAAGAATAGCAAGCACGAACGCCACATTGACCCAGCCGGTTGCCAACATCATCAGCGCCAGCACCATTCCTTCGCGCGCCCAGTCGCCGCGCGAACGCCACAGCCACGGCAAACCAATCAATAATGCGGCTGCATAACTCGACAGGCTCAGCCACAGCCCCTGCAAACCCTCTGCTTCCAGTAGCCGCAAGGGATACCACACCAGGCCCCACAACGTAGCGGTGAACAGCAAGCTGAACACGGGTAAAAGTGGATGACTGCAGTGTTTCATAAGATTGCGTATACTCTCGCCTTCATTTTCCGACCGTCTTCAAACCATGAACCCCGACCTGTCACGCCTGCAGCCCTATCCGTTCGAGCGTATGGCGACACTGTTCGCCGGTGTGACGCCGCCCGCTGGTCTGGAGACGATCCGTTTATCTATCGGGGAACCTAAACATCCGACCCCCGGCTTTATCGCCGAGGCGATGATTGAACATTTGCACGGGCTATCGCAATACCCGTCAACACGCGGCAATAACAACTTGCGCAGCACCATCTGCGACTGGCTGACAACGCGATTTTCTTTACCGCCCGAAAGCCTTGACCCGGACCGCCACGTGCTGCCGGTCAATGGTACACGGGAAGCCCTGTTCGCTATCGCCCAATGTGTCGTAGACCGGAAGCGTGATGCCGCCGTACTGATGCCGAACCCTTTTTATCAGATCTACGAGGGCGCTGCACTGTTGGCCGGTGCAGAGCCTGTGTTCTTGAACACCGTGGCAGATAATCAATATCTCCCGGATTTTGACGCCATCGATGAAACCACCTGGAAGCGCTGCCAGATGGTGTATCTGTGCTCGCCCGGTAATCCCACCGGACGGGTGATCGATTTAGCCACCTTGCAGAGCCTGATTGAACGCGCGCAAAAGTATAACTTCGTAATCGTTGCTGATGAGTGCTATTCGGAGATCTATCTCGATGAAGCCACTCCTCCGCCCGGTCTGCTGCAAGCCGCCGCGCAAATGGGCAACGACAGTTTCAAGCACTGTCTGGTATTTCACAGCCTGTCCAAGCGCTCCAACGCACCGGGGCTGCGCTCCGGTTTTGTCGCCGGTGATGCCGAGCTGATTCAGGAATTCTTCAATTACCGCACCTATCACGGCTGCGCCATGCCGCCCGCCACCCAGGATGCCAGCCTTCGCGCCTGGCACGATGAAGCGCATGTGCTGGAAAACCGCCGACTGTATCGGGAAAAGTTTTCTGCCGTTGCAGATATACTCTCGCCAGTGATGGAGTTCGAGGTTCCACCGGCAGGCTTTTACCTCTGGCAACGCACCCCGGTTGACGATGCCGATTTTGCCCGCGAGCTGTACCGGCAACAGAACGTCGCGGTACTGCCCGGCAGCTATCTGTCACGCGACACGGCTACCGGTAACCCGGGCCACAACCATGTACGCATGGCGCTGGTCGCACCGCTCGACGCGTGTATCGACGCCGCAAACCGAATTCGAACTTTTACCGAACAGTTGTAACATTTTCAGGAGACCGCCATGAGCGACTTGCAAGCCACCATAGAAGAAGCCTTCGAACGCCGCGCAGACATCACGCCGCGTACCGTTGAAACCCACGTCAAGGAAGCCACGCTGGAAGCCATCAGCATGCTGGATTCCGGCGAAGCACGTGTCGCGGAAAAGAAAGACGGGGGCTGGGTCGTTAATGACTGGTTAAAAAAAGCGGTGCTGCTGTCATTCCGCATCGTTGACAATGAATTCATGAAGGGTGGTTTCACCAATTATTACGACAAGGTGAAATCCAAGTACAGCGATCACAACGCCCGTGAATTCCGTGCTGGCGGCGTGCGTATCGTACCGCCTGCCACCGCACGGTATGGCTCCTATATTGCACCCGGCGTGGTGTTAATGCCCTCTTACGTCAACATCGGTGCCTATGTTGATTCCGGCACTATGGTCGACACCTGGGCCACAGTCGGCTCCTGTGCGCAGATCGGCAAGAATGTGCATCTGTCCGGTGGCGTGGGTATCGGTGGTGTGCTGGAACCGGTACAGGCTGCACCGACCATTATCGAAGACAACTGCTTTATTGGCGCGCGTTCCGAAGTGGTCGAGGGCGTGATTGTTGAAGAAGGCTCAGTGATTTCCATGGGCGTCTACATTGGTCAGAGCACGCGTATTTATGATCGTGAAAAAGACGAAGTCACTTACGGCCGCATCCCGGCAGGTTCGGTTGTCGTGTCCGGCAACCTGCCCTCCAAAGATGGCAAGTACAGCTTGTACTGTGCTGTCATCGTGAAGAAGGTTGATGCCAAAACACTCGGCAAGGTCGGCATCAACGAACTGCTACGCAATATCTGAACCCACTATGGTCACGATCTACGGCATTAAAAACTGCGACACCATGAAGAAAGCCATGCGGTGGCTGGACGAACACGGTGTGGAATATCAGTTCCATGACCACCGCAAGGACGGGCTGGACTTGAAGCAACTGAAAGCCTGGGAGAAGGAACTCGGCTGGGAGCAATTGCTCAACCGGCGCGGCCAGTTGTGGCGCAAGTTGTCGCAGACAGCGCGCAACAACATCGACCGTGAAAGCGCCTTGCAGTGTATGCAGGATAACGCCGGTATCATCAAGCGCCCGTTGCTGGATCTCGGTGATCGACGCGTGTTGGGGTTCAAACCGGAAAATTACGCCGCCCTGTTCTAAATACCCGGCAATCTTGCGCTACAGCATCGGCATCAAACCCGGTACACTGCGCCCATGTCACACACTCTTGATCTCGCCAAAGACCTCATCAGCCGCGCTTCGGTTACACCGGAGGATCTCGGTTGTCAGGCGCTAATGCAGCAACGTCTGCAAGCCATCGGTTTCAAAACTGAAGACCTGCCATTCGGCGAGGTGCAGAATTTCTGGGCACGACGTGGCGACAGTGCGCCGCTGATCGTGTTTGCCGGCCACACCGATGTGGTGCCTACTGGCCCGCTGGACAACTGGACCTCCGACCCCTTCGCGCCGGAAATTCGTGACGGCATGTTGTATGGCCGCGGTGCCGCAGACATGAAAGGTTCGCTGGCCGCCATGGTCACAGCCTGCGAAGCGTTTATTGCGGTACACCCGGGTCATCGCGGCTCTATCGGTTTTCTTATTACCAGCGATGAAGAAGGCCCGTCGATTAACGGCACCGTCAAGGTTGTCGAGCATCTGGTCAATGCCGGTGTAAATATCGACATGTGTCTGGTCGGCGAACCGTCCAGCACCACGCAACTCGGTGACATGGTGAAGAACGGTCGACGCGGCTCACTGAACGGCAAGCTCACCGTGCACGGCAAGCAAGGTCACGTGGCCTACCCGCACCTTGCTGAAAACCCGATCCATCTGGTTGCGCCTGCCTTGGCAGAACTGGCTACTATTGAATGGGATCAGGGTAACGACCATTTCCCGCCGACCAGTTTTCAGGTTTCCAATATCCACTCAGGTACCGGTGCTGAGAATGTGGTGCCGGGTGATTTGCAGGCTATGTTCAACCTGCGCTATTCAACGGAACTGAACGAACAACAAATACGCACGCGTGTCTGTAAAGTGCTGGACAGTCACAAATTGAAATACAGCATCGACTGGCGACTCTCCGGCGAGCCGTTTCTGACGCCTAAAGGCGAACTGCTGGATGCAGCGCAACGCGCCATCCGGGAGATAGCGGGAATCGAAACAACATTATCCACCAGTGGCGGCACTTCGGACGGCCGGTTTATTGCGCCTACCGGCGCACAGGTGCTGGAGCTGGGGC
>UOFN01000056.1_pt1 | contig 35027 bp, 31 predicted proteins | sample 1990111 | NCBI WGS metagenome assembly UOFN01 (sample SAMEA4728526, study PRJEB27164) | hydrothermal vent metagenome | biome: marine basaltic hydrothermal vent biome; feature: marine hydrothermal vent; material: mineral | place: Pacific Ocean | collected 2011-06-14/2011-07-23 | depth 1741 m | reverse complement strand
GCTATCCAGAATTTTGACGCTTGCCGGGTTTCCGGCAGCGTTTCGGCAAGGGAGGGCTGAACAACATGCACCAGCAGGTCAACCTTTTCCAGCCGGTATTCAGAAAACAGCAAAAGGTATTTTCGGCCACCACACTGGCACAGATCGTCGGTGCTGTCGCTGTACTGCTGTTGTTACTCCTTGGCCACGCGAGCTGGACACTGGCGAACATGGAATCCACTGCTGGCAACTTGCAGCAGCAATATGATCATTTGCAGCAGCAAATCGGTGCGCTGGAAGAAACGCTGCGCACCCCGGATACCGAAGCGCTGGATAACGAAATCGAACAGCTACAGGCGCGTATCGAAGAACGCGGTGAATTACTGACTCGCTTTGATGATCTGGCCATTGAAAACCAGAGCGGCTTCCACATCCATTTTCGTGCCTTGGCCGAGCAGCACATCAATGGACTATGGCTGGAAGGCGTGAGTGTCGATGGCAGCGCAAATATCGAAATTCGTGGCAGCACGCTGGATGCACGGCTGGTTCCCGGCTATTTGCAGCGGCTGGCTAACCTGCCCGAGCTTTCCGACACACCGTTTGAAACAGTAAAGCTGTCACGCACGGACGCACAGCAACCTGAAATCGGCTTTGTACTAAGAAACTTCCCCGAGGGTCAGGCATGGGACTGAAGCTGCGCTTGCAACTACAACAACTGGCAGATCGCGTTGATGCGCTGGAACTGCGTGAGCGTGTACTACTGCTGGTGGCCGCCATCGCCGTACTGTTTTTCAGTATCGATATGCTGGCGCTTCAACCGGTGTTGAAGTCTCAGCAAATTGCCCGTGAACAGATTACCGAACTCGACACCCGGCTCGGTGCGCTACGGCAGAATGCGCGCCTGCTGCAATACCGCAGTGGCATCGACCCCCTGCAAGCAAGACGTGAGCAACGCGAAAAACTTGACCGGGAACTTGCCATTCTGGATGAACGCATCGTTAATCAGCTCGGCGCACTGGTTGAACCTGCCCAGGCTGCCAAAGTTCTTGAGCAAGTGCTGGCCCGACACCGCGGTCTGCAACTGGTTTCGCTTGATGCCAGTTCCCGCACACTCGACGACCTCGATATCGAAAGCGGTGATACCACCGGGCTGGGGCGCTACCAGATTGAACTGGTACTGGACGGCGGCTACCTTCAGGTACTTGCCTACCTTGAAGCCCTCGAATCGCTGCCGTGGAAATTTTTCTGGCAGAAAGTCGACTTCCAGAGCACGGAATACCCGCACGCAACAACCCGCCTGCAGCTCTATACCCTGGGGGCCGGGCATGGCTAGAATTTTTACCTTACCTTTGCTGGCACTACTGCTGTCGAGTAATGCCTTGGCACTTAATGACCCAACCCGGCCTACCGATCCCGCACTCTACTTTGGTGGCGGTAACGCCGGTGGCTGGGCACTACAGTCCATTCTTTTATCCGATGATCGCCGTATTGCGATTATCAACGGCAAACGCGTTCGTGAAGGTGAGCGTATTGGCTCTGCCCGCGTTGCGCGTATCAGAAAATCACATGTCGTACTCAAAACACGCGGTCGCACGCTGAATCTTCAACTGCGATCCGACACCGAAAAGACAAGGCCGTAATTATGAAACTTTACAAATCCCTGTTTTCTGTTCTGGCCGCCAGCCTGTTGTTGGGTGCCTGTCAACAGATTCCGACTCGGACTGATGCGAATCGATCGGTGATTAACGACGCACTGAAAACCGCGCAAACAGAACGCACAGTTGCGCCGGGCAAGCCGCCAAAAGCGGTACAGGATACCTTGTTGCCACCGATGGGTTCTATGCCCGGACATATCAGGCCGCTCGTTCCGAGCTACGATGTATCAGTCAACGAAGTACCGGCACGCGAATTTTTTATGAGTCTGGTGGATGGCACCAGCGACAATATGGTTGTTCACCCGGAAGTGTCTGGCGCACTGACACTGGATCTTAAAGACGTGACAACCGACGATGTACTGGCCACGGTACGTGATGTGTACGGTTACGAATTCCGTCACAGTCGCGGCGTCTATCAGGTTTTTCCGGCACGTATGCGTTCGCAGGTATTCAGCGTCAATTATCTGGACGTTAAACGCAAAGGCAGCTCTCGGACACGCATCAGTTCTGGACAAGTTACACAGGCACCTCCGCCAAACAACCTTGGCACCGGCCGTGGTGGCGGACTTGGTTCCACTGGTGGCTCAGCTGCGGGGGGCTTCGCCAACCCGGGTACCGGCACAGGCCCCAATTCCAGAAACCGGCGTAGCTTCTCCGGCGCACAAGTCTCTACGCAAACCGACTCTGACTTCTGGGATACGCTGGAAGAATCACTTAAAACGCTCATCGGTGAAGAGGAAGGGCGCAAAATTATCGCCGACCCTCTATCCGGTACGGTGCTGGTACGCGCCATGCCGCGCGAGTTAATGGATGTTGCGCAGTACCTGAAGAGCCTGCAAGCCTCTGTCAACCGGCAGGTCATCATTGAAGCAAAAATCATTGAAGTACAACTCAACGATGCCTTCCAGGCCGGCATCAACTGGAGTTCATTTATTGATATCCAGGGTGCCAGTCGTGAGTTGACCGCCGGTGTGTTCGGCACCGGGCTTGCCGGCCCGATGAACAACATCGTCAACGCCGAGCAGTCAGCACTGAGTAGCGTATCCAGTCTGGACATACACCTTGGTGATTTTGATGCATTGCTGGAATTACTCAAGACGCAGGGAGATGTGCAGGTGCTCTCCAGCCCACGTGTTTCCACGGTGAACAATCAAAAGGCCCTCATCAAGGTTGGCACAGACGAATACTTCGTCACGGATCTGGATACCAGCACCGATATCGCCAATAGTGTTTCAAGTCAGTCGGCTGATGTCACACTTACACCTTTCTTCTCCGGTGTGGCACTGGACGTTACCCCACAAATCGATGCGGATGGCAATATCACCATGCACGTTCATCCAGCCATTAGTGAGGTCACCGAGGATACCAAGAACGTCAGCATTTCAACCACGAATGCATTCTCCTTGCCGCTGGCAACCAGCTCAATTCGTGAGTCCGACACCATTGTGCGTGCACGTAACGGTCAGGTTATTGTCATCGGCGGTCTGATGCAGGACATAATCCGGGATGATGTTTCATCCACGCCTTTCTTTGGAAGTTTACCGATAGTTGGCAATGCCTTCCGACAAACCCGGAAAGTTTCGCGCAAAACCGAACTGGTCATTCTGCTTCGTCCGACTATTGTCAACGACGACCGTACGTGGAAAGCGGAAATCAATCGCGCAGGGGCTCGCTTTAGCTCCATAAGCCACCCCGAACTGACCTGGTGATACGATGATGTACCTCGACTATTTTGGCCTGAATGAACCTCCGTTCACGCTAACGCCGGATACAGAGTTTTTCTTTGACTCTGGCAGTCATCGTGAAGCGCTTAACGTGTTACGGGTTGCCCTGCAAGGCGGAGAAGGCTTCATCAAAGTGACCGGTGAAGTTGGCACCGGCAAGACATTAATTTGTCGCAAGCTGCTCGGGCTATTGGACAGCAATTATGTGACTGCCTACATCCCCAACCCTTTTCTAAATCCGACGGCATTGCGTATGGCGCTGGCTGAGGAACTGAGCATTCAGTTCGCTCGCAATATAGGCCAGCACCGCTTGCTAGGTCTGATTACAGAAAAGCTTATTGAATACACCACACAAGGTAAACAGGTCGTCCTGCTGCTCGACGAAGCGCAAGCCATGCCGGATGAAACACTGGAAGCACTTCGCCTGTTGACCAATCTTGAAACCGAGAAACGAAAATTAATGCAGGTCGTCCTGTTTGGACAACCGGAGCTGGATCAGCGTCTGGCGCAGAAAAAACTGCGTCAACTCAGACAGCGTATCGTCTTTTCCTATCAACTGGATGCACTGGATCGCCGCACCGTTGGTGATTATGTCAGTCATCGCCTCGGTATCGCTGGATGCTCCCGTCGTAATCTGTTCACACCACGAGCATTGAAACAGGTACACCGCGCCAGTCGGGGTATTCCTCGTCTGGTAAATCTGCTCAGCCACAAAGCCTTGATGGCCGCTTACGGTGCCGGTGCTACATCTATTAGCCCAGCACACATCCGGCTTGCCGCACGTGATACGGAAGACACTCGTAAACCCCGGCCACGCTGGCTCACACTCGCATCCGGTTTCCTCGGCGTGCTGGCACTCACCAGTGCAAGCCTGTTGTACGCCTACGGACTATGAGTCTCATCAATCAAATGTTGCGCGACCTGGATGCACGTCGTGGGCCGGCAAGCACAACGGAAACGGCTGCGTTACAGGGTCTGGGACTTACCGATGGACGCTCGGACAGTCAACACCTTCTGCTACAACGCACAGGTTGGGCAATTGGCCTGATACTCGCCGGCATTCTGATTCAGCAGGGTTACCAGATATGGGAAAAACGCCAACCTGCTCAACAATCCGTTTTGGTGCCTGCAAAAATACTGGCTGAGCCAATCCTTCAGCCCATTGCGCCCAACCCGGTTTCTGTTGTCGTAGAAACTCCTGAGCGACAAGAAAAAAAACATGTCGCGCCACCCCCATCTGCAATCACTCAGCCACGTATTGTTGAAGGCGTAACACCAACCATAGAGAACCCTCCGGTGCCAGCAGTTGTTATAAATAAACCTGCGCGCATAATCAAAAAACCTCTGTCCCTCGCACAGCAGGCACAACGCCGTTACAACCAGGCACAGGGCCTGCTTACAAATGGTAAATTCCGTGCTGCGGCCAAAGACTTGCGAACCGCGCTTGAATTGAATCCAGAGCTTGGCGAAGCGCGCCTGCAACTTGCCACTTTATACCTTCGCCTGGATCGCCCGGACCGGGCAGAACAACTGCTCGAAACCGGCTACCGGATGAATCCCGCCAATACCACCATTGCTACTGCCTATATTCGCCTGCTTGCAGATCAAGGCTCATATCAACGGGCACTGGAATTAATGCAAGCCCGATTGCAGCAGAATTTTGTACCCGCAGATACATACGCACTTGCGGCGGCTCTGTATTTTCGAATAGATGAATTTGAATTATCAGCTTCGCAATACCGACAAGCGCTTGCGCAAAATCCCGACCAGGCTGTCTGGAGGATGGGTCTTGGCGTTTCACTGGAACATAATAATGAGACAGAAAAAGCCCTGGAGGCTTATCGCAACCTGAACATAGCAGTGTTGAATTCCGCATCGAAAACCTTTGTACGTGAACGAATTTATGCCTTGTCAGGAAGAACGGAATAAAGGTATGGCCGCCATTATGCCAACAAAACGCGTACGTATCGGCGACTTGCTTGTCGAACACAAAATGATTTCTGAATCACAACTCAGCCAGGCGCTTCAGGATCAAAAGAAAAGCGGGCGCAAGCTGGGCCGCGTGCTGATCGAGAACGGCTATGTCGGTGAAGACGAGTTGTTACTGTTATTATCTGAACAGTTGCATATTCCTTACGTTGATCTGTCCCGTTTTGAATTGAATGCTGATCTTGTCATACGCCTGCCGGAAACTCATGCGCGGCGCTACCGCGCACTGGTGCTCAAGGAAACCAAAACCGGCCTACTGGTTGGCATGGGTGACCCAACCGATATCTTTGCCTATGACGAACTGGTGCGCTTGTTAAAGAGCGATGTACAAATAGCCTGCGTCAAGGAAAGTGATCTGCTGCATAACATTGATCGCATGTATCAGCATGCTGATCAGCTACGCAATCTTGCCAACGAAGTTGGCCAGGAAATGGCTGACAATGCTTTTGATCTACGTGCGCTGTCAACCTCGAGCAGTCAAAGTGACGCGCCCGTGGTGCGCCTTATACAGACTGTATTTGAAGATGCGGTGCGTGCTGATGCCTCTGATATTCATATCGAACCTGACGAAGATGTTTTACGCATCCGTCGTCGTATCGATGGCGTTCTTCACGAAACGATTATGGATGATAAGCGTATTGCCTCAGCTGTCGTTTCCCGACTGAAACTGATGGCAGAAGCAGACATCTCGGAAAAACGTCTGCCACAGGACGGACGATTTACCTTGCGCGTACTGGACAAGCACATTGATGTACGTCTTGCTACCATCCCGACACAAACCGGTGAATCCGTAGTCATGCGCCTGCTCGATCATGGCTCTGCCATTCGCAAGCTCGACCAGCTCGGTATGCCGGATAATATCCTGCAACGCTTCCGCGCACACGTTAACCGGCCACACGGACTGGTACTGGTCACCGGCCCCACCGGCAGCGGCAAGACGACCACCTTGTATGCCGCACTCACCGAACTTAACAAACCGCAGAAGAAAATCATCACCGTTGAAGATCCGGTGGAATACCAGCTTCCACGCGTTAATCAAGTGCAAGTGAATCACAAGATTGATCTCGGTTTTGCACGCATCTTGCGTACCGCGCTAAGGCTTGACCCTGACATTATGCTGGTTGGCGAAATGCGCGATCGGGATACCGGCGAAATTGCGCTACGCGCTGCCTTGACCGGTCATCTTGTCTTATCCACGCTACACACAAACGATGCAGTCAGTACCGCAATGCGACTTGTCGACATGGGTCTGGAACCTTATCTGATAGCCTCATCAGTACAAGCGATACTGGCGCAGCGACTGATTCGTAAAGTCTGCAACAATTGTAGTAGCCCCAAACAACTTGATCCGGGCGAACAGGCCTGGCTGAATCAGATCGCCGGTGATGTAGACACAAACCCTACTTTCAACGAAGGAAGCGGTTGCAATCAATGTAATCACACAGGCTATCACGGAAGAATAGGTGTCTACGAACTGCTGGATATCGATTACGCTCTGGCTGACGCACTGCGGCGTAACGATCCTGCAGGATTTGAAAACGGTGCTCGCGAACAAGCCGGTTACCAGCCCTTGATCGATAATGCACTCGACTATGCTCGCCAGGGTCTCACCAGTCTTGCCGAGGTGATTCGCCTGAGTGGCGGCATAGTATAACTCTGATGCCGGCATTTAAGTACAAAGCACGCGGCCACCGGGGCGATGCCATAGAAGGCGTAATCGAAGCACCCAGTACCGACGTGGCTGCAACGCGTTTGATCGAAGGTGGCTTAACACCCATCGACATAAGCGCTTATCAGGAAAAAGTTGGTCTTGGCGGTGATCTGAAAGACCTGTTCCCGCCAAAAATCGAATTGCTTGATCTGGTTCAGTTCAGTCGCCAGATGTACAGTCTGATGAAAGCCGGCGTGCCGATTCTGAGTGCCTTACATGGTCTGTCGGCCAATGCACGTAACCGCACGCTTGGACATACTCTGGCAGGCGTTATGGAAAGTCTCGAGTCGGGCCGTGACCTGTCCAGTTCTCTTGCACAGTATCCTGACGTTTTTTCCGTGTTCTATGTCAGTCTGGTTCGCATTGGTGAAACCAGCGGTCGTCTCGACGAAGTGTTCCGTCAGTTGGGCGGCTATCTTGATCGAGAAGTCAAAACAGTCAAGAAGGTAAAGTCGGCGCTTCGCTATCCCAGTTTCGTTCTGACCGCTATCGTGGCCGCGATTACTATTATCAATATTTTTGTCATCCCGGCCTTCGCTCAGGTCTTCGAAAGTCTGGGTGGGCAACTTCCCTTACCGACGCGCATTCTGGTGGCCATGTCCAATGCTACGATCAACCATTGGGAACTGCTGTTGATCGGTGGCGCACTGATATTTTTTGGCGTGCGCTATTACGTCAGCAGCGAAGCCGGTCGTTACCGGTGGCACAAGCTGCAATTGCGCCTGCCAATGGTCGGCACCGTGCTGTACAAGGCCACACTGGCACGCTTCAGCCGCCTGTTTGCATTGGTGCTAAATGCCGGAGTACCGATAGTCACTGCACTGTCTGTGGTCGGTCGCGCCCTGAATAATGAATATATCGAAGAGCGTGTACTCAGCATGCGTGACGGCATTGAGCGCGGGGAATCGGTCAGCCGCACTGCCAACGCCGCCGGAATTTTTGACCACCTGGTACTGCAAATGCTGGAAGTCGGCGAGGAATCCGGCACCACGGACGAGTTGCTGATAGACATCGCCGATTACTATGACGACGAAGTTGACTACGCTATCGAGAAGCTCAGCGCCTCAATCGAGCCGACACTTACCATCGCGCTGGCTGCTCTGGTCGGGCTACTGGCGGCAGGCGTCTTCCTGCCCATGTGGGATCTGTACAAGGTCGCGCTGTAAACATCAAAAATGTGACGCAGGCCACAGAATTTTCTGGCCTGATTCCGGGCATATCCTCCTGAAATTCTGTCAAAATTTCCCAAATATTCTCTATATAAATATATTAAACAGCATGTTACATGCTTTTTCAGCTGTCGCGTCAAAAGTAGGGCCTCTCACTCAGGGAGTCAGATATTTCTAAAGAAACGACAAAGACTTGACGATAAGTTAGCAAGACAACGCGGGCACTGCCCATCAGGAGAAGACAGGATGAAGAAACAAGCAGGTTTTACTTTAATTGAATTAGTTGCAGTACTGGTAATACTGGCACTGTTGGGTGCTATGGCTGTACCGCGTTTTGTTGACGTTTCCACCCAAGCACTGACTGCGGCTCAAAATGGCTCGCTGGCGGGTGTACGCTCCGGCCATGCCATGTCAATTGCCGACCTGCGTCGTTTGCCGACCGTTACCGAACTGGCAACTTATGTTGGTGGACCTAACATCTCCGCTGTCGGCACTGGTATCGAAGTTGTGATCAACGGCACACCATACATTGTGTCAACTTTTACAGACACAACCTGCACAGCACCAACAGCCGCTGTAGCCAACACTGTCGGCTGTATCGGAACGATTAACTGATTCCAGCTCCCCTCCGGAGCAAGACCGAAAGGGTGGGCAGATGCCCACCCTTTTTTTTGGACGTAACGTCATGGATGTCGCCATTACTGAAAATCGCAGTCACGGGTTCACGCTGATTGAGCTTGTTTCCGTGTTATTGATACTCGGTATTGTGGGTAGTGGCATCATGCTACGCTGGGCACCTGGTGACCAGTCGCTACCGGCTCAGGCCGATCTGCTGGCCCGCAACCTGCGCCACACACAAGCCATGGCCATGGCGCGTGGTGTCACGCTAACCCTTGATGTTCAATCAGCCAACAGCTACGCCATCACTGATGGTGCTGCGACCGTTCGAGATTCGGCTGGCGAACTGCAAAACTTCGTTCTCGCCAATGGCGTCACCCTCAGTGTGTCTGACCTGCGTTTTGATTCTCTTGGCCGACCACTGAACGGTCCCAACCTGATGTCTGTTGCGCAGAGCTGGACACTTAACGGTGAAAGTTCAGCCTCAACCGTGCAGGTACAGCCCCTGACCGGTTTCACTACGGTGGCACCGTGATACATGTTCCTGCTCAGCATCGTGCAAGCGGGTTTACCTTGCTCGAGCTGATTGCCGTAATCGTTATACTGTCCGTAGCAGTGGTTCCGATTACCGGGCTGTTCAGTAAAGCCAGTCTGAGCATACTTAATAATCAGCGCATTCAGACCGCGACACAACTGGCGCAAGAGCAGGCGGAACTGGTTCTTGGGCGTCGGCGAAACCAGAACTTTGCTGCCATTATCCCTGGCATCTACCCTGAGGTGCTGGCTGGCAACTATGCCGGATTCAATCGAACAACAACCATTACTCAACCTGTTGCTCCAGCGGGTTGTCCGGCAGGCGCATTGTGTGATCTGGTGGTAGTTTCTGTGGATGCTGGCGGTACCGTGCTTTCAGAAATCACTTTTGTACTGGTGAATTACTGATGATGCACCAACGGACTACAGGCTTTACCTTGCTGGAAATGGTTGTCACCATCGCAACCCTCTCGATACTTGCCATGCTGGTAACGCCGTACCTTAGTCTGTCTGTGCGCGCCTATAATGACAATGCGGTCGAATCAAAAATACTTGGGGAGTTGCGCTATGCGAGTGAACGTATCGCCCGGGAGCTTCGGGAGTTGCGCCGAAATCCAACACCGCCTCCTTCAGACTTCGATATCGCCACACCGTTCGCTTCCAATCGAATCATATTTTTTCGCAATGATGGAGAGCGTGTCACCATAGACGGTACCGCGCCTTTGCTGAATATCAGCTATCAATCTTTACAGGCTGATACGCTTTTCCCCCTTAGCACATCACTACAAAGCCTTGGCTTTACTTATTTACAAAGCGACGAAGCACCCGCACTGTCCGGTAGCGACCTCGCATATATTACATTCGAAATTCAGCTTGTCGCCAATGGCCAGACCTACCGCCAACGAAGTCGTGTCGCACTGAGAGCGCAACCATGACCGCATCACGCCAACAACAATGTGGTGCTGTAACGCTGGTCGGCGCGCTGTTTATTGTTGTTGTTTTATCGCTGATGGCGGCGTCCCTGTTGCGTATGGCTGGCAGCAACATCCTCGACAGTGCTCTGCACAACGATGCAGTAGAGGCTTTGTTCATTACCGAAACGGGTATAGAGCACGCTTCATTTTTGTATGCCGGCACGGGCAACTGCCCTGGGCTGGCTGGCACCGGCCCGGTAAACACTGGCCGTGGCAGTTTTTCACTGGTCAATGCTGTTGTACAGGCAGGTGGCGATTGCCGGGTTACTGTGACAGCCAGTGTCAGTTCCGCGCCAAATGCCGCACCTGCTGTACGTACCGTAGAGGCTGACCTACGCCTGAGCGGTGGCAGCGACGGCTGGATTGTGGGTGATAACGGAACCATTTTGCGTTGGGATGGCGCTAGCTGGAACGCGTTTGCCTCGCCCACGACGAATAGCCTGTTTGATGTGCATTGCGTCAACACCGCTGACTGCAAAGCAGTGGGGGAGAACGGGACTATTATTCATTGGGACGGTACCGCTTGGTCAACGTTTCCTTCGAACACAGGCTTTGATCTGTTAGCCATCAGTTGCGAACCTGACAACCCCGACAATTGTTTTGCTTCAGGTGGTTTTGGATTCACCGGCACTTCCTTTTCATTTGGTTGGGGCATTATACAACGCTGGAATGGCGGCACCTGGACGAATATTGTAGATACTACGTTCCAACTCTCAGACTGGCGCTTCAACGACCTGTCCTGCCCATCCACGACCTGTTACGTCGTCACAGCTAATGGCCTTATTGGTCGCTATGATCCAGGAATTGGTAATTGGGTGAACGATATCTCCAACACTGGAGCTCCGTTAAACGGCATCTCCTGCACAGCTGACAATTACTGCTGGGCAGTTGGAACCTTCACAAACACTGCCGGCCCTGGCGGTGACTGGAATCTGGATTTTAGAAATGCTGCTAACTGGACACCGATCACTGTTGGGGTAAACAACCAGTCTGCCGAAAATCTGAACTCAGTTTCCTGTGTAGACAACAACGATTGCTGGACGGTCGGGAACCGCAGCGGTAGTCGTTATGTACTGGGTAACTGGAATGGTGTCAGCTGGACTGCAACCCCCTACAGCAACGGTGCTCAACGCGAAGACCTCAACGCAGTTCATTGTCTGGCCAGCAACGACTGCTGGGCTGTGGGTAATTACCGCAACGGCGGCAACATCATTCACTATGACGGCGCAAGCTGGGCCTACATCGGCGCAACTGTGGCAAACAACACTGATCTAAACGGTGTGCATTTTCCATCCGGCGCAGGAGGCGGCGGTGGTGGCAGCCTCGTAACCCTGACCCGCTGGCAAGAAGTCATCAGTAATTGACATGTTGCTACAAATCCACGACTCTCTGTCGCAATTCAGAAAATGAGACTAACGCGTGTTTTCATTTACGAAAAAGCAAAAAGGAAACTACCAGAGTGCTCTGGTGACAGTTCCATCCGGAACGGCTTGCGCTACTATACTTAAGCCCGGTGCAGATCGACCGCAACTCGAACTGGGTGGTGTATTTACACCCAACCCCGGGCAATCGTATACAGCACACCTCCAACACTTGTCGCGCAAGCTTTCACTCGACGGGAACGCGACAACAACACTGCTTCCGATGGGCGACTATCACCTGATGATGGTCGAAGCGCCTGAAGTCCCGCCGACAGAACTTAAAGCCGCTGTTCGCTGGCGTATTCGTGATCTGATTGATTTCCATATTGACGATGCCGTGCTGGATGTTTTCGATGCACCACCCAGTGGCGCACGTGGCGTACAGGAAAGCCTTTATGTTGTGGTATCACGCACTTCGACAGTTAAGGCATTAATCGAACCTTTCGAATCGGCGGGTATAGATCTGGGTGTTATTGATATTCCCGAGCTCGCCATGCGTAACATTGCAGCTCGACTCGGGAGCGACAAGGAAGGCGTCGCACTGATCTATTTCGAAGCGGATCACGTGCTCGTTACGTTGACGCGCAATGCCACACTCTATCTGGCGCGCAGTATGGAGTTCGGGTATCAACAGTTACAGGAATCACCCGAGATGGTTGATCGGCTGGCACTTGAACTGCAACGTTCCATGGATTATTACGACAGACATTTCCAGCAAGCCCCTATCAGTTCCGTTGCCTTGTGCCCACTGCCCGTTGCTTTACCCGAGCTTGCATCGCGTCTCGCAGAACAAACGGGGTTACCGGTTCAATCAGTCGACATCGCGGAGCTTGTAGAACTCGGTGACAATGTTGACACTGATCAGCTTGCCGAGTGCGTGCTTGCCATCGGCGCAGCGTTACGCACCGAGACGACCCGGCTTTAACAAGATCTGTTTACTGACGGGTATCCAGTTCCAGTTCACGAATTTTTCGTGTCAGTGTATTGCGTCCCCAACCCAGCAAACGCGCGGCATCCTGTCGGCGTCCACCGGTGCGTGCCAATGCGGTTTCAATCATGACACGTTCAAAGGCCGGCAGTGCTTCACTGAGTAAAGCCTCGTCGCCATCGGCCAGTTTACGGCTGGCCCAGGACCGAAGTGCAGACTCCCAACCCTGTACCGCACCGGTCTCGCTGTCCGGTGATTGTCGAAGTTCAACGGGCAAATCATCAACACGAATTTCCTGGCCTGGCGCCATGACTGTCAGCCAGCGGCACAGGTTTTCAATCTGGCGCACATTGCCCGGCCAGTCGAGCTGCTTGAGGTAGGACTCTGCAGCAGGCAACAACTGTTTGACTTCAACGTTCAGCTCCTGCGCGGCAGCCTGCATAAAATGCAACATCAGCAGTGGAATATCTACACGCCGTTCACGAACAGCCGGCAGGTGAATCCGAATCACGTTTATTCGATGAAACAGGTCTTCCCGAAAGCTTCCTTCGCGAACCCGCTGTTCCAGATTCTGATGCGTTGCGGCAATGATGCGAACATCAACACGCACCGGTGAATGTCCACCCACTCTGTAGAATTCGCCGTCTGACAGGACGCGTAGAAGACGCGTCTGCATTTCTGCAGGCATGTCGCCGATTTCGTCCAGAAACAAAGTGCCCTGATCAGATTGTTCAAAACGCCCCACGCGCTGATTTTGCGCACCGGTAAAAGCGCCTCGCTCATGCCCGAACAATTCCGACTCCAGCAAGTCGCGCGGGATAGCCGCCATATTGAGCGCAACAAAGGCTCTGTCCGCACGCGGGCTATGGCGATGCAAGGCACGTGCAACAAGCTCTTTGCCCGTTCCAGATTCACCGTTAATCAGTACGGTAATGTTTGAACGCGACAATCTGCCAATGGCACGAAATACTTCCTGCATGGCGGGTGCTTCGCCAATAATTTCGGTGTCGATCTGTTCGCTTACTGCGCTCTCTTTATCCGTACGGCTGCGACTTTGTTCTATGGCGCGAAGCGTAAGTTCTACGGCATCGTTGGTATCAAATGGTTTCGGCAGATATTCAAACGCGCCACCCTGATAGGCCGTAACGGCACTGTCCAGATCCGAGTGTGCGGTAATAATAATGACCGGCAAATCCGGAAAATCTGCCTGAATCGCATTGAGCAATTCAAACCCGTCCATACCCGGCATGCGCACATCGGTAATCAGTGCGTCGGGCTGGCCGCTTCTCAGGGTTTCGAGAATTCCGCTGGCTGACGAAAAGGCTCTAACTGCAATATCTGCTTTTTCCAGCGCTTTTTCCAACACCCAGCGGATGGACTGGTCGTCATCAATCACCCATACGCTTGACTTGCCTGTCATACATCCTCCAATGGTATAAAAATGGTGAACACGGTATGCCCGGGTTCACTGGTAAATTCGATAATGCCGTTGTGCCGATTTACCATGGACTGTGCGATGGAGAGGCCCAGACCGGTGCCTTCCGCGCGTCCGGTTACCATGGGGTAAAAAATCTGTTCCTTCATTGCTTCGTCAATCCCCTTACCGTTATCCATGATGTCTATCCGCACAGCGAGTCGGTAACGTTGTTGCCCAACAGTTACCTGGCGCTGAGTGCGACTGCGCAACGTTATCCGATCCGCACCTGACTGTGCCGCATTGCGCATCAGGTTTAACACCACCTGAATTAATTGTTCCGGATCTGCATACAGCTCCGGAATACTCGGGTCGTACTCTCGTACCACCTGGATCGTATCGTTCTCTTCAGCTCCCACCAGGCTACGGACATGCTCCAGTACCTCGTGGATATTGATCATCTGTTTCCTGGGCAGATCATTCGGCCCCAGCATGCGGTCGACCAGATTTCTCAACCGGTCTGCTTCGCGCATAATGACCTGCGTATATTCTTTTTGCTCCTCTTCATGCAATTCGCTTTCCAGCAATTGCGCAGCGCCCCTTATTCCACCCAGCGGGTTTTTTATCTCGTGCGCCATACCGCGTAACAGTTCACGGGCTGCGCGCTGTTGCATGAGCAACTGTTCCTCATGAGCGATGCGGATATATCGATCTCTTCGCACCACTTCCAGTATTAACTCAGAAGGGCCGGTGGCCGTCACGGTAAAATCCACCACCATCACCTGACCACTCGCGGTGTTCAGCTCCAGTTCACGCTCGGTAAATGAAAGTTGCTGATTCAGTGCGTCCAGCAGGTATTTCTGCACGCTCTCCGACACCCTCACAACAGCAGACCAGGGCTGACCGGTAATCTGACGGTGACTCACCTGAAACAGATTTTCTGCTGCAGGGTTCAGGTAACGCAGGCGTAGATCACCATCCAGGAGTAATACAGCGGTGTTCTGGAGCTCCAGCAATCGCGCCGGTTGCACCCTTTGCGTCTTATCTGACATGGGCATGTGTAGGGGTTTGCAAAAAATACGCCGCTTTTGCGCACTGGCTCGATGACGGTTTGGCAGGCAAATATAATTGTTCAAAAACAATATCTAACATCACTTTCTCTGTACCTGATGTGCGCCCGGAGTCAGCTTGTGGCTTGCAAGTTTGGTCCGCAGGCACGAATACGCACCAACATCGCACCATTATAGTGCAATGCTTGCTGGCTGAACAGGTAGGTGCAAACGCTAGTTGGGGCTACGTCTCGGCGGAGGAGGCGGCCTGCGCGCCGGACTGTGAAGGGTTTGGCGATGAAGAAAGAACCGTGTTTTCTTGCTGCGCTTCAGTGATTTGCCGTTCACGTCAACAATCGCGACTCCAACCTGATGCTCGCCCCGGTCTAAATTGGCCAACATTTTTGTTGAAGACTCTTGCGGCTCGCCGACTGACTTGTCATCGAGAAAGAACTGAAATTTATGTCCTTCTCTCAAATCAAGCGCAGGTTCACTGCCTGCCGTAACCGTAACGTTTCCAGGATTATCACGTAAGGTCGCATCTTCTGCCGGGGCCGTGATTACAACACTTTTGTATCCAGGAAATCCGGAAGGCTCTTCAGGGCCTTTATTCGCTGATTTAAATTCAGGGGCGCTATAAACTGAGAGCGGTTTCAATTTAATCTTTTCCGCACCTTTAACTGCCTTGTTGGTGTAAGTTACGTTACCGTTGCGATCAACGCTGCGATAAACCTCAGCAGAAACGGAATTGATGCAGACTGTAGCGAGCAACAGCATTCCACCGGTTATATAGTATCGCCTCATAACAGTCCCCTTTTTCAATGCGCTTTAGACGAACCTTACCCACAGCCCGGCGGACACGCAACCAAAAACGCCCCCTTTCGGGGGCGTTTTCAGTACCGCTCGTCAGCTTGTCTTACAGGCTGTAATACATATCGAATTCAACCGGATGGGTGCTCATGCGCAGGCGCGTCACTTCTTCCATCTTCAGGTCGATGAAGGCGTCGATCATATCGCTGGTGAATACACCACCGGCAGTCAGGAACTTGCGATCCTTGTCCAGTGCTTCCAGCGCCTGATCGAAGGTGAAACACACCTGCGGGATTTTAGCTTCTTCTTCTGGCGGCAGATCGTACAAATCCTTGTCCATAGCATCGCCCGGGTGGATCTTGTTCTGAATGCCGTCAAGGCCGGCCATCAACATGGCGGAGAATGCCAGGTAAGGGTTGGCGGTGGAATCCGGGAAGCGCACTTCGATACGACGCCCTTTAGGGTTGGCAACATAGGGAATACGAATCGAAGCTGAACGGTTACGTGCTGAATACGCCAGCATGACCGGGGCTTCAAAACCTGGAACCAGGCGCTTGTAGGAGTTGGTTGAAGCATTGGTGAATGCGTTAAGCGCCTTGGCGTGTTTAATGATACCGCCGATGTAGTACAAGGCCATATCGGACAAGCCGCCGTATTTCTTGCCACTGAACAGGTTCTTGCCTTTCTTGGCCAGCGACATATGCACGTGCATACCATTACCGTTGTCACCCACCAGCGGTTTGGGCATGAACGTTGCGGTCTTGCCATAGCTGTGCGCTACGTTCATAACGACGTATTTCAGAATCTGCACTTCGTCGGACTTGCGAACCAGCGTGTTGAACACCGTACCAATTTCACACTGGCCAGCCGTTGCGACCTCGTGGTGATGTACTTCGGTCGGGCAACCCATTTCGTCCAGCGCAAGACACATGGAGGAACGCATGTCGTGCAGGGAATCGACTGGAGGTACCGGGAAGTAGCCTCCCTTGACACCCGGACGATGGCCGATGTTACCGTCTTCGTAAACACGCTCGGAGTTCCAGGAGGCTTCATCTGAATCTACCTTGTAGAAAGAGCCGCCCATGTCAGCACCCCAACGCACATCATCCAGCACGAAGAATTCGTTCTCCGGACCAAAATAAGCGGTATCGGCTATACCGGTAGATTTCAAATAGGCTTCGGCGCGATGCGCGAGAGAGCGTGGGTCGCGCTCGTAACCTTTCATGGTTGCGGGCTCGAGGATATCGCAACGCATGTTCATGGTGGATTCATCCGAAAACGGATCAAGCACTGCGGTGCTTGTATCCGGCATCAGCACCATGTCGGATTCGTTAATACCTTTCCAACCGGCAATACTGGAACCGTCGAACATTTTTCCGTCTTTGAAAAAGCCTGCATTGATTTCGCTGGTCGGAACCGTCACGTGCTGTTCCTTACCAATGGTGTCTGTAAAACGCAGGTCAACAAATTTGACCCCGTTATCCTTAATCAGTTTGTTTACCTTCGCTGCGGACATCTAAACTTCCTCCGAAATGGGGTTTATCTCATGAATCCAAAAAAGTGTCCCTGAAAAGAGCAGGAATTATGCCACGGAGAAAACCGCTGGCAAGTCACATAGTTATACCTTTCCTCTGTTTATCCAGGCCCTGAATGGCACCAACTCGGGGCCTTATGGCCTGAGAGCGCGCTATAGTAGGGCATAATCAGGCGCGAAAACAGACCTGTACGCCTTCTACCTCGGGCAGTGATTTTGCAGCCCGCTCGATATTCTCAATCAGCAGTGCCGGATCATCATACTGCTCCAGTACCGAAAGCGGCAATGCAACATCGACCTGCAACTTGCCACGCAGGTAGTGCAGGGTAATATCCCTGCCATCAATGCTGGCCAGCTCAGCCCATTGGTCAGTCAATCGATCGATCAATTCATCGCGCAGCGGCAGCTGGTCGCAGGGCGATTCCGTTTCATCATCCTCGGGATCAATGTGTACCGTTACATCGGTCACTTCTTCAAAACGTTCCAGCAATTTTCGCCTTACTGTATCGCCAATCTGGTGGCCTTCTGACACGCTGATGCGAGGATCTACCTGCAAGTGCAAATCGACCAGCGCTTGCCCGCCACTGCGGCGGCTACGGAGCATGTGCAGGGCACGCACACCATTTACCTTCGTAATCGCTTCGCGAATCGATTCAACCAGCTCGGGTTCCAGCGCCGTGTCGATCAATTCGCGAGTACTGGATAACACCAGATCGACACCAATCTTTGCGATCATCACTGCGACCGCAACGGCGGCAACGGCATCGAGATAATGATAGCCCATCATGGCGCCGGCTATTCCGATGAATACAACAATGGATGAGATAGCATCACTGCGACTGTGCCAGGCATTGGCCATCAACATGTTAGAGCGAAGACGTCTTGCCACGCGCATGGTGTACTGGTAAATCCATTCTTTGGAGAGAATCGATACGAAAGCTACTGCCAGAGCCAGTATCCCCGGTGCAAACAGTAAATCTGGTTCCCCAATGCGCATCACAGCATCCCAGGCTATACCGAATGCAACCAGTATTAACGCAATACCAAGACCGACCGTTGCCAGCGTCTCAATACGGCCGTGCCCATAAGGATGGTCTTCATCGGCATCGCGGTGCGAGTGCTTGGCCGCATACAACACAATAAAATCTGTCGCCAAATCAGAGAGAGAATGAATCCCGTCAGCGACCAACGCTTCCGAGTGCGCGATCCAGCCAACAAAAATTTTCGCAATGCCCAGCAATAAGTCCACGACCGACCCGATCAGGGTAACTTTGCGGACTTCCCGGTAGCGCGGGTTTAGTGTGGAATCATCTGCCATCGGAATCTGGTTAGTCAGTTTCGCCCACACGGAGAGTAATCACAATTTCGTCCTGTTGCTCTTCTATAGAGATCACTTCATGTCCATTAACACGGCACCAGGCCGGAATATCATGTTTGGCTCCGGGATCTGTACAGGTAGTCGCCAGAGTATCGCCGGGCTGTAATTGTTTAACCCGATCCTGGCAGCGTATCACCGGTAACGGACATAACATACGCCTGACATCGAGTTGGTAATCGCTCACAAATACCAGCTTGCCGGAATGGCGCTGCCACCCATTGGCTTGACGCTCAACGTATGTACATCCGAATTCAACGGATGAATTTCGACGTCAACTTGCTCGGCGCTGCGCCCCTGGCTAAAACGTGCCGTGAGCTCTGCAGCAAGCTGCAGGTCCTCACCACTGGCTTCGCCGTCAAGCAATACCAATGGGCCATTATGACTGGTAGCAAACAGATGCGTAAACTGTTTGCGATAACCTTCCAGAAATTTATTCTCACCGTCTTCACGACCAATAATTAATTTGAAATTGGGGCGAGGTCGTATGTGTCTGCCGACTTTGAGCAGCATAATGTCATCAAACTCGTAACGGCGAGTACCACGCGCTTGCCAGAGATCAGCGAGTTTTTGTGAATATTTTGCATCGGTCAGGAAGCAGCAACCACCTGCCGGCTGCGCGTATTCTTCAAAGCCGAATAGACTGGCCAACGCCATTTGCGGTTTGCGCGTACGGCCCTCGAAGTCATGGAGCTTTTCCCGATCCACCCAGCCTTCCAGTTCGGGCAGGGTAGGGGGGAGGTTTTTTGCACACAAGGGTCGCAACAAACGATCTTCCGCACCCGACTCGATAGCGATCACTGGCATGGTGTCCTTGCGCTGTGACTTGGGACGCTGGCCGATGACCTCACCGGTAATAATGAAATCAAAGTCGTTCGCTTCAATCCATTCCTTCGCTTTTTTGACCATGAAAATTTTGCAGTCGAGACATGGATTCAGGTTTGAGCCATAACCATGTTTCGGGTTGATCACGACATCTTTGTATTCCTCAATGATGTCGATGATGTGTAACTTGATACCCAGCTGCTCAGCCACCCACAGCGCGTTATTGCGTTTGGGCTTGGCACGATCTTTTTTTCGAATCGCATGCGTATGGCCTTCCACACAGAAACCGGTGAAAAAATTGATGCCTTCTACGTGGATGCCTTGCTCCTGCATCACCCGGGCGGCCAGCAATGAATCCAGCCCGCCGGATATCAATGCGACGGCTTTGCGCTTTTCTTTCATGGTACGTTTTGGAAAATCCTGATCTGAGAAAGGCTATTGTAGCGCATGCGCCAGATTGGATAGGGGGAGGTTACGCAGGGTAATTCAATGAGTACGCTTGTTTTTCAGCTCTTCAGAGATGGGCAAGAAATTACCCTCGCCAGTGAGAATCTTGAATGCAGACGGGCTGCCGGTGTCCGACCACAGCTCTGCGGCCGCCAACGGGTCCATCACAGGCTCACCCGATAGGCCTCGCATAGCATGCAGCACATCCATAACGCTGACAAAGGCTTGTGCCAACCGACCATAGAATTGATCGCTATGTTGATCGACACATTCAGAAAGTTGGTGGTATGCAGTACGCCCAAGACCGACGAAATAGCTCACGCTGACCAAACGCTTCTCGGCTATTTTCGGGAAAAGACCCGAAAAAAGCAGGCATTGGTCGCCAACGTCCCTAAGACGCTCCGTTTTAAGCCCGTTGCTATTTTGCGCCTGAAGAAATTCCAGCGCCATGATACGACGTGCCATTTCAGGCTGTCCGCAAAAGCGCATAAGCAGAAATACCAGATAGGATTCCAGACCCTCATCCAGCTGACGGCTGCTTGCATGCTGCGCTTCTGAAACCAACGCATGCCATTGCGCGACGTCGGTCGGTTGTAACACCAGTTTCATAGTGGCCTCGGTATCTACTCCCTTTTTTTACTTATCGGTGCATAAAAGTGATTGCTGAAGGCTTAACCCTTAAATTCGCTGAAATTATTGGCAACGGCCTACATACAAAGCGCCGTGCAAGCTATACTGCGCGCCTCTTATCATTCCGCGAATCGATCACTCAGTTTGACAAACTCGACGACAAAATCTCACACCGCCACCTTTCAGGGTCTGATCCTGGCACTACAGGACTTCTGGTCAAAGCAGGGCTGTGTGCTGCTGCAACCCTATGATATGGAGGTTGGTGCCGGAACATTTCACCCCGCGACCTTCCTGCGTGCCATCGGTCCTGAGCCGTGGCGCACGGCCTACGTTCAACCGTCGCGCCGCCCGACCGATGGCCGTTACGGCGAAAACCCGAATCGGTTGCAACACTATTACCAGTTCCAGGTATTGCTTAAGCCCAGCCCGGACAATATTCAGGATCTCTATCTGGATTCCTTGCGCGAGCTGGGACTGGATCCATTAGTACACGATATTCGTTTCGTTGAAGACAACTGGGAATCACCCACGCTGGGTGCCTGGGGTCTGGGTTGGGAGATTTGGCTGAACGGTATGGAAGTCACCCAGTTTACGTATTTTCAGCAAGTTGGCGGGCTGGACTGCCGACCGGTTAGCGGTGAAATCACGTATGGACTTGAACGTATCGCCATGTACTTGCAAGGCGTGGAAAGCGTGTTTGATCTGGTGTGGACTGATGGCCCGCAAGGAAAAGTATTGTACGGAGATGTGTTTCATCAAAATGAAGTGGAAATGTCGACCTACAATTTTGAACACGCCAATGTGGATGAACTGTTTCACTGGTTCGATGTGTGCGAGAAAGACAGCCAGGCTTTAATTGAAAACGGGCTGCCACTGCCCGCGTATGAATTAATGCTGAAAGCTTCGCATACCTTCAACCTGCTGGATGCACGCAGCGCCATTTCTGTCACGGAACGCCAGCGCTTTATCTTGCGCATTCGCTCGCTGGCGCGCGCCGTGGCTCAAGTCTATTACGACCGACGTGAATCACTGGGCTTCCCGCTACTCAAAGGGAAGACATCATCGTGACAGAAACACGTAATCTGCTAATTGAAATTGGTACGGAAGAATTACCCCCGAAAGCCTTGCGACGATTGTCTGAAGCTTTCGCCGATGGCTTCGCACGCGCGCTTGATGAAGCCAACCTTGAAGCCGAAGGTATACAACCCTACGCAGCACCACGGCGGTTGGCATTGCTGGTGCGTGCCTTGCCTGTTTCACAACAGGACCGCGAAGTGGTTCGCCGTGGCCCGGCACTTACCGCCGCTTTTGATGATGAGGGTTGCCCGACCAAAGCTGCGACCGGTTTTGCAAAAAGCTGTGGCGTTGAAGTTGAGCAACTTGATCAACTGGAAACGCCGAAAGGTAGCTGGCTATCGTTCCGTGCGGTGGAGAAAGGCAAAACAACAGCCGAGCTGGTCGCGAACATGGTGCAGCAAACGCTGGCAAAACTCCCGGTGCCCAAGCGCATGCGCTGGGGGGATCGTGACGAAGAATTTGTACGCCCTGTTCACTGGATCGTACTGTTGTTTGGCGATGACGTTATTGCGGCACCCGTGTTGGGGATCACTGCAGGCCGCGAAACACGTGGCCATCGCTTTCATCACCCGGAACCGATTGTACTGGATTCCGCCGATGACTATGTCTCTGCCCTGAAAGATCGTGGTCACGTTCTGGTGGATTACCGCGTACGCCGCGATGTCGTACACCAACAGGTACTCGCATGCGGCCAGCAACTCGGTGGCGAAGCGTTGATTGATGAAGACCTGCTCGACGAAGTCTGTTCGCTGGTCGAATGGCCGGTTGCGATTGGAGGTCAGTTTGATAAAGCCTTTCTTGACGTTCCTTCGGAAGCACTGATTTCCAGCATGCAGGATCATCAAAAATATTTTCCGGTTGTTGATGCCAGGAATACACTGCTGCCTTGCTTTATCACCGTCGCCAATCTGGAAAGCCGGGATCCAGAGCAGATCCGTCGCGGGAACGAACGCGTCATTCGACCACGCTTGTCGGACGCTGCTTTTTTCTGGAATCAGGATCGCAAGAACCCGTTGTCGTCACATGCTGACCGACTAAAGAATATGGTGTTTCAGAAAAAGCTCGGCACCCTGTTCGACAAGCAACAACGGCTGAGCAAGCTTGCAACAACGACCGCATCCCTGATTGGTGGTAACACAGCCCACGCAGAACGTGCCGCACAACTGTGTAAATGCGATTTACTAACCAATATGGTCGGTGAGTTCCCTGACCTCCAGGGCATTATGGGGCGCTACTATGCAGCTCACGACGGTGAAGCTGACGCTGTGGCAAACGCGATTGAAGAACATTACCTGCCGCGCTTTGCCGGTGACTCGCTACCGAACAGTACTACCGGTCAGGCTCTGGCGATAGCTGACCGGCTCGATAGCCTGGTCGGTATTTTCGCTATCGGGCAAGCGCCGACTGGTGACAAGGATCCGTTTGCATTACGCCGTGCGGCTTTGGGTCTGGTCAGGCTCTGTATAGAAGGAAATCTGGATATTGATCTTGAAGCGTTGCTCGGCAAAGCGGCAGCAGGTTTCGAAAAAGGGATCAAAGCGGGTGATTCAATCGATGCTGTATTTGCCTACATCATGGATCGGCTCCGCGCCTATTACCAGGAAAGCGGAATCAGTGCTGACCTTGTAGATGCAGTGCTCGCTACACGTCCCACTCGCCTGCTGGATTTCGACAGGCGTATTCAGGCTTGCCGGGTGTTTCGTGATTTACCTGAATCCACCGCACTCGCCGCTGCCAACAAACGCATTGCCAATATTCTCAAGAAGACCGAACAGGCAATCCCGGAAACCATTGACGATACGCTTCTGGTTGATCCGGCAGAGAAACAACTCGCCGAGCAACTTGCCTCACTCAAACCTGACGTTCTCGAATTAATGGATAAGGGTGATTACACACCTGCGCTGCAGCAACTTGCCGGGCTACGCGATAGCGTTGATGCCTTTTTTGATCAGGTCATGGTCATGGTTGAGGACGATGACATACGGGCAAACAGACTAGCTTTACTCCAGGAACTGGGTACGCTATTCCTGCGTGTAGCCGATCTTTCGCGCTTGCAGCACTGAGGTAGCTTATGGAACACCATGACTCATATCAGGCGATGCTCGATGCCGTTCAGGCCTTTCACGATAAACATGATTTCCGTAATACCGGTGGTGAAGACATGAATTATCGTATTGCATTAATGGCAGAAGAACTTGGTGAAATATCGGCTTGCGTGACTAAAGGAAAATCTCTGGATAGTTTATCGGAAGAAGTGGCTGATCTTTTTATTCTTCTGGTTGGAACGGCTATCGCTGCAAACTTTGATCTGAAGGACGCGTTCTGGAAAAAAATGGAAAAGCTGATGCAACGTGAATCCCGTATGGTTAATGATCGTATACGGGTCTCTGAATTTCGCGATATGAGTTGAACGTTTTTCCGCTATGCCAAACACCTCATCTTCAACCCCGATTCTTTTCGTCCGATCTTTTGTATTCTGGATATTTTTTGCCTGCATCACGATCTTGTTTGCCCCATTACTGCTGCTCAGTTTTCCGTTCTCCTTTGAAAAACGTTTTGCATTAACCCACGCCTGGTCGAAACTGACCATCTGGTGGTTGGGCATTACCTGCAAACTTTATTATGAGATTGAAGGGCTGGAGAACCTTACCCACTCAGCCGGTATTGTATTTTCCAAACATCAGTCAACCTGGGAAACCCTGACGCTTAACTTCTGGTTCACCCCACAAACCTGGGTATTGAAACGTGAACTATTATGGTTACCCTTTTTTGGTTGGGGCGCTTATATGATGGAGCCTATCGCGCTGAATCGTGGTGCTGGTCGCAAGGCCATAGAGCAGCTGGTAGAACAAGGGCAACAAAGACTTGATAGTGGTCGCTGGATAATCATCTTTCCGGAAGGTACGCGTATTGCGCCCGGTAAAAGCGGGCGATACAGGATAGGTGGAGCGGTGCTGGCAGAACGCACCGGCTATCCCGTTTATCCCGTTGCGCACAATGCGGGGGAATACTGGCCACGACGGCAATTCATAAAGATGCCCGGTGTAATAAAGGTTCGCATCGGGCCGGCCATATTACCGGAAGGAAAAACAGCGCAACTGATTCTGGAAGAGGCTGAAAACTGGATTGAGTCACAAATGGCAGAAATCACTTCACTCACAGTACATGAGCATAGTGCTACGAAATAAGTCTTTTCCAGGTCTGGTAACTAGACATCAAGATTGGATGCAGTCAGAGCGTTCCTTTCAATAAACTCACGTCGTGGTTCAACCTGATCACCCATCAGGGTTGTAAAGATTTCATCGGCTGCCACGGCATCTTCGATTTTAACTTGCAGCATGCGCCGCGTATTCGGATCCATGGTGGTATCCCAGAGTTGATCCGGGTTCATCTCACCAAGGCCCTTGTAACGCTGGATATGCTGTCCGCGTTTAGCCTCGTCCATCAACCAGTCGATCGCCTGTTTGAAACTCCCCACAGGCTGTTGCTTTTCACCACGCTGAACGTAGGCACCTTCACCCAGCAGCTCATTGAGTTGTTCGCCGAGGGCTACTATGCGGCCGTACTCAGCGCTGGCAAAAAACTCACTGGGAATTTTCTGTTCACTCGCAGTAATACCGTGAGTCAGGCGTTTGACAGAGATGGTAAACAACTCGCTGTCTTCATCCTGCTTCACTTCAATTTCGACACGTTCACCGGCTTTTTGTTGGCTGTTAATACGACCTTCCAGCTCAACACACCAATCACTGATCTTTGCCATATCATGCAAGTCCACCTCTTCAAGTGCCGGCATGTGTAGCATACGTTCCAGCACAAGCGGATTGTAGCGACGTGACAGACGTTCAATCGACGCGGTAACCGACAAGAATTGTTTGGCAAGATTTTCCAGTCCGGGGCCTGTTAAGGCAGGCGCATCATGGCTGACCAGAAGACTGGCTTTGTCCAGAGCCGCCTGAAGCAAATATTCCTGTAACGCAAGATCGTCTTTGACATATTGTTCTTGCTTGCCTTTTTTCGCTTTATATAACGGCGGCTGTGCAATGTAGACATAACCGTTCTCTATCAACTCCGGCATTTGGCGATAGAAAAACGTTAGCAGCAGTGTGCGAATATGAGATCCATCAACATCGGCATCGGTCATGATAATGATGCGGTGGTAACGCAATTTTTCTATGTTGAATTCATCACGGCCTATCCCGCAGCCAAGCGCTGTAATCAGGGTGCCGACTTCTACCGAAGACAGCATTTTGTCAAAACGCGCCTTTTCGACATTAAGGATTTTGCCCTTCAACGGTAAAATGGCCTGCGTACGACGATCCCTGCCCTGCTTGGCCGAACCTCCGGCGGAATCACCCTCCACCAGATACAGTTCACTTTGGGCCGGGTCCCGCTCCTGGCAGTCCGCCAGTTTGCCGGGTAGTCCTGCAATATCCAGCGCGCCTTTCCGGCGGGTCATCTCACGGGCCTTACGGGCAGCTTCACGTGCCATCGCAGCTTCCAGGATTTTTGACGTGATTCCTCTGGCATCTGATGGATTTTCAAGAAGATAGCTGTCGAGTTTTTCTGAGATGGTAGATTCTACAATGCCTTTTACCTCGGACGAGACCAGCTTGTCCTTGGTTTGTGATGAAAACTTGGGGTCAGGCACTTTGACTGAAAGCACTGCCGTCAACCCTTCGCGCGCATCATCGCCAGTCGTGTTGACCTTGTTCTTTTTGCTAACCTGTTTTTCCATGTACTGATTAAGGGTACGCGTCAACGCCGCCCTGAAACCGGCCAGATGACTGCCGCCATCCAGCTGCGGTATGTTGTTTGTGAAACAGAAAATGTTCTCCTGATAGGAGTCATTCCATTGCATCGCCACTTCAACACCAACGCCATCTCGTTGACCTGTGAAGTAGAAAACGTTCTGATGCAGGGGAGTTTTCTTCCGGTTCAGGTGTTCGACAAAAGCGCGAATGCCGCCCTGGTATTCGAAAATATCCTGCTTATCGGTACGCTCATCGGTCAATCGAATACGCACACCTGAGTTAAGAAAAGATAGCTCTCTCAATCGCTTAGCAAGAATATCATAGTGAAATTCAATATCTGAAAATATTTCCGTACTCGGCTTGAATCGAATTTCAGTACCGGTTAAATCTGTATCGCCTACGGCTTTCAGAGGCGATACTGGCTCACCCATCGCATATTCCTGAAAATGAACATGGCCGTCACGTTTTACCGTGAGTTTTAATGATTCTGACAGTGCATTTACAACCGATACGCCAACCCCGTGCAAACCGCCAGACACCTTGTAGGAGTTATCGTCAAATTTGCCACCTGCATGCAGTACTGTGAGAATGACTTCTGCGGCAGAACGACCTTCTTCAGGATGAATATCAACAGGGATGCCGCGGCCATCATCGCTGATAGTTACTGAGTTATCGCTGTGCAGCGTTACAGAAATTTCAGAGCAGTACTTGGCAAGCGCCTCGTCAATAGAATTATCAACGACTTCGAATACAAGATGGTGTAATCCTGTCCCGTCATCCGTATCGCCGATGTACATACCAGGCCGCTTGCGAACTGCATCAAGTCCCTTTAAAACCTTGATATTAGAAGAGTCGTAACTGGGTATATCAGCCATGGTATTTCATCCGGGAAGTGTCCGGGCATTATACCACTTCCGTTACCTTCCCGTGTTTCACGTGAAACAACTTTATGGTTGAACCTTCCATTTCTTTAATCTCGGGAAAACTGATCGCCGTAGCAAAAATCTGGGCATCAAGTTCCATTAATTCGCGCATCACCTTGCCCTGGTTTGCCTGGTCGAGTTCGGCACCTAAATCATCAAGCAGAAACAGGCTTTGATTTCCGGTCTGGTTTTTTAGTACGGAGGCCTGGCTTAGTTTCAATCCTATGATCAAAAGTTTTTGCTGCCCTCTTGATAAGGATTCATTCACCGATCTACCACGATACTTCAGAGAAAAATCTGCCCTCTGGGGCCCGTTTCTTGTGAAACCCTGTTCTCTATCAGAGGAAAGGTTTTCTTCAAGCACAGCCTTATACGTTTTTTCAGAAGACCATCCTCGCCGATATAGCACTTCGAATGTCTCGCTTGAATCGATAAATTTATCCATAATATCAATGAGTCGGCTACATACAGTCGACATATATAATGTGCGCTGTTTATCCAGAATTTCGCCGCACTGCGCCAAGTCTCTATCCCAAACTGTGATTTCTCTCGGCGAAGAGGCCGTGCGGAGCGCCGCATTGCGTTGCTTGATTAATTTCTGGAACTGTTTCCAGGCAGGAATGTAATCCTGTTTCACGTGAAACAATCCCCAGTCCAGGAATTGCCGTCTTACCGGGGGGCCGCTCTCTATCAGCTCGTGTAAATTCCCACCGACCCACTGTAGTGGGAATAATGCTGCCAGTTCAGATAATTTCCGCACAGGTTCACTGTTCATCCTGGCAATCAGCTTCCCCGGCTTTCTGCGTAGACCAACCGGGATAATACGATTTTTATCTTGCTGCAATTGAGCTGCTAGTTGGAAATGGGGCTGACCGTGCGAAATAACTCGATCAAGAGAATTTGATCTGAAAGAGCTGGCGCGCCCCAGGATATAAATAGCTTCGAGAAGACTCGTTTTACCCGCCGCATTTTCTCCACTGAATAAATTCAGTCCTGGAGAAAAAGACAGCTTCGATGTCTTCAGATTGCGAAAACCTTCAATTGAAAGCGAGGAAAGCGGCATGATGGACCCCGACACAAAGTCGGAGAGGAAAAATCGCTACAGCCGCATGGGCATAACAACATACCTGAACTGGTCTGTACCGGGCTGCTTGATCAGGCAACTGCTGTTTGAATCGCCCAATATGATTTCAACGTTATCACTGCGAACAACAGACAACACATCCAGAAGGTAGGTTACGTTAAAGCCAATCTCTAATTCCTCACCGTCGAAATTAACTTCAAACTCTTCATCAGCTTCTTCTTGTTCTGGATTATGTGCTTGTATTTTAATGTTATTTTTAACAAGATTGAGTCGAATCCCCCGATATTTCTCATTCGACAAAATTGAAGTTCTGGACAGGGCCTGGCGAAGTAAATCGCGATCCGCAACGACCAGCTTGTCACCGTCCTTTGGTACGACCCGGTCGTAGTCGGGGAATCGTCCATCAACCAACTTCGATGTAAAGCAAACATCCCCCGCGCTCAGGCGAATATGGTTGGCACCAAGTTCTACAGTAATCGCCGTGTCACTGTCATCCAGCAGCCGTTGCAGTTCCTGGATACCTTTGCGCGGTACGATCACCTGTCGCGGATTGTCTGTCTGTATTTCTACTTTCACATCACACAAAGCCAACCGATGGCCATCAGTTGCCACAGCACGCAAGAAGCCATTGCCCATCTCCAGCATCAGTCCATTCAGGTAATAACGAACATCCTGTTGGGCCATTGAAAACTGGGTACGATCGATAACTTCCTTCAACTCACCTTGCGTCAAAGTAAACTTTGCGTCGCCATTTATCTTTTCAACCAGGGGGAAATCGGCAGCCGGTAAAGTGGAAAGTGTGAAGCGGCTTTTACCCGAACGGATCTGTGCTTTCTGATCCTTGATTGACACCTGGATGCTGGCGTTTTCCGGAAGCGCTTTACAAATATCAATCAACTTGCGCGCAGGCAAAGTGATTTCTCCCGGCTCTTGTATTTCAGCAACAGTCTCAGCTTGTATTTCCACTTCCAGATCTGTGGCGGTCAATTTGAGTTTGTCAGTACTTGCAATAATCAGGAGATTACCCAACACAGGTAGAGTTTGACGTCTTTCTACGACACCGATTACCTGCTGGAGCGGTTTCAGGAAAGACTCTCGGTCGATCGTGAATTTCATTTATTAAATATCCTTTTAATATACTAATTACTGTTATTAAGGGGCCGATGTGCAGTTGATAACATACGGTTTCTTGTGTTCATTCAAAAGGCTGCAATGCTAAAACGGTGTTGGTAACAGGGCCGCAACACTGTGAAGCTCCTGTGGATAATATGGGATAAGTTTGCGATGTTAAAACTGTGCACGGCTTATCCACATCATGTCGTAAGAGTTCTCCACAGGTTGCTATAATCCTCTGCAATTCGCATGTCCGCTTCCTTAAGTTCGCTGACCTTTCGGCAAGCGTGCAGCACCGTCGTATGATCCCGTCCCCCAAATGCCGTGCCGATTTCGGGCAGACTGTGGTTCGTTAGTTCCTTTGCCAATGCCATCGCAATTTGTCGTGGTCGGGTAATGGACCGAGTACGTCGTGCTGAGTGAAGGTCGGCAACACGAATCTTATAGTACTCCGCGACAGTCTTCTGGATATTGTCGATGGAAACCAGCTTGTCCTGCAAGGCCAATAAATCCCGCAGGGCTTCTTTAGTAAATTTAAGGTCGATAGAACGCCCGGTGAATTTTGAGCTTGCGATAATCCGCTTCAATGCACCTTCCAGTTCACGGACATTGGAGTTGATCCGGCGGGCAACGAAAAATGCGACTTCGTTGGGTAGATCGATATGCGCCTGGGCGGCTTTATTGACCAGAATGGCAACCCGTGTTTCCAGTTCCGGGGGTTCTATGGCCACCGTGAGTCCCCAGCCAAAACGGGATTTAAGCCGTTCCTCAAGCCCCTTGATCTCTTTGGGGTAGCGGTCGCAGGTCATGATGATCTGGCTATGCCCTTCCAGTAACGAATTGAAAGTATGGAAGAATTCTTCCTGAGAGCGTTCTTTTCCGGCAAAAAACTGTATGTCATCGATCAACAGGGCATCCACGTTGCGGTAGTAGCGTTTGAACTCGTTCATGGCGTTGTGTTGCAGTGCTTTGACCATATCCGCCACAAAACGCTCGGAGTGCAGATACACCACTTGCGCCCCCGGTTGGCGGTTAACAATCATGTTCCCCACGGCATGCATGAGGTGTGTTTTACCCAGTCCTACCCCGCCGTAAATGAACAGCGGGTTATAGGCTGAGCCAGGGTTTTCTGCGACCTGAATGGAGGCAGCTCGCGCCAACTGATTGGATTTACCTTCAACAAAGGTATCGAAGTTGAAGGTGCTGTTTAGATTTCCACTGGGGCGTTCGCGCTTTTCAGTGCGGCGCTCCCGGTGCACGGTTTCCGAAACGGGTTTTGCCGGTGCGGTTGGCCTGATTGAGCCAATTTCCAACTGCACGGCCATGGCTTCGGCATCCGGTCTGGACCCCACGACCTTCTGGATATTTTCCATGAAGTGCTCATTGACCCAGTCCAGCACGAAGCGGTTAGGGGCAAGTAGAGTCAGCCCCCCTGCATTTTCGATGGCATGCAAAGGCCTGATCCAGGTGTTGAACTGTTGTTCAGGCAGCTCATTTTCAAGCTGCGACAGACATTGTTGCCAAAGAGAGCCTTGCAAAGGGTGATTCCTGTCCAGGTGTTATCGGGGTCAGCCGGGCCAGCCAGTCTAACGCCACGAGGAAGACTTATCCACAAGCACGACCCAGGTAAAAATCTGTTCAAAAGGTTGACAGCGGCGGGGTAAAGCCAGTAATCTGCGCGGCCTGATTTGGCTCGTTTTGCGGGCCTTTAACCTTTTTTGGAAGCGGTTCGCGCCATGAAAAGAACATTCCAGCCCAGCAACCTGAAGCGCAAGCGTACCCACGGTTTCCGTGCCCGTATGCGTACCAAGAACGGCCGTCTTGTTATCAAGGCTCGCCGTGCAAAAGGTCGCGCGCGTCTTTCTGTCTGACCGGTCTCCTTGACGGGCGCCAGCGCCACCTACCCCGCCGCATACCGCCTGCTTACAGCGGCCGGTTTCCAGCGAGTTTTCAAGCATTGCGACATTAAAGTCAGCGATCAATATATCACCGTGCTTGCGAAACATAATGAACTGGGTCACCCGCGTCTTGGCACCGTAATATCGGTAAAGAATGCCGGCAATGCGGTCAAACGAAATCGCTTGAAGCGCCTGATACGGGAAAGTTTTCGTCTCAACTGTTCTGAAATGGATAATGTGGATCTGGTCGTCCTGGTTCGTGCCGGCCTGAGCGCATGCAGCAATAAAAAAATTTTCCTCTCATTGGAAGCCCACTGGCGTAACATCGCATCGCATGCGCAAACTGGCCCTGTTAATCATTAAGGCGTATCGCCTCCTACTCAGCCCCTGGCTCGGAAACCATTGCCGGTTTACGCCGAGTTGTTCCAGCTATTCGCTAACGGCCATTGAACGTTTTGGCGTGTTCCGTGGTGGCTGGCTGGCATTGCGCCGTATTGGCAGCTGCCACCCATGGCATGCCGGAGGCGTCGACCCGGTTCCTGAAACCCTGTGCAAACACACAACCAAACACAACAAGATGCATCCTCATGGATAACCCACGCGTTCTTTTAGCTATCGCCCTGTCTTTTCTCATCCTGCTGATCTGGCAATCATGGATGGAAGATTACGGACCGCCCCCTGTTCAACAGAGCATAGAAAGCACTGTGAACGGTGAAGCGACGGAAGGCACCTTGCAGCCGGCATTGCCGAATGACATGCCCAGTAGCGAAATCGCCGCGCAGAAAATGCCGGCAGCAGACGCCCTGCCAGATGCGCAAACGGCTTTACCCTCGGGCCAGTTGATCGAAGTTCTGACAGACACCTACCGTGCCATAATCGATACGCGGGGCGGTGACCTGATTGAAGTTGATTTGCTGGAATACCCGCAATCCCGCGAACCGGGTAGTCCGCCCTTCAAGCTACTGGAACGTGGTGATGCCCAGCTTTTTATTGCCCAGAGTGGTTTACGTACCGGCAAGACAGATGCCGAACCCAACCACCATGCGCTGTTTAGTTCAGACAAGACCCGTTACCAACTTGATGATGGTGCTGATGTCATCGAGGTGCCGTTACAGTGGACGGATGGAAACGGGATACACGTCACTAAAATCTACCGCTTCAGGCGTGGTAGCTATCTGGTAGAAGTTGATTTCGAAATTGATAATCAGAGCGATGCAAGCTGGAATGCGCGCCCTTACTACCAGTTACAGCGCACACCGTTGCAGAATACATCACGCCTGCTCTACACCTACACCGGTGGCGTCCTCTACAGTCCGGAAGAAAAGTACGAGAAGATCAGCTTTGATGACATGCAGGACGAAAATCTCAGCCGCGAAGTTACGGCGGGCTGGGTCGCGATGCTTCAGCATTATTTCCTGGCTGCGCTGATCCCCGACCCTGCCGCAACAACACATAACTACACTCGTGCGCTGGGTAATGAACGTTACCTGATTGGTTTCTCAGACGTAGGCCTGACCGTGGCACCGGGCGAGCAAGCACGTACCGGTGTGAAGCTTTTTGCCGGACCCAAGCTGCAGCACATGATGGCTAAAGTTGCGCCAGGCCTTGAGCTGACCGTTGATTACGGCAAATTGACACTGCTGGCACAACCCATTTTCTGGTTGCTGGAAAAAATCCACGGTATCGTAAACAACTGGGGCTGGTCGATTATCTTCCTCACCATGATCATCAAGGGAATCTTCTTCAAGCTATCTGAAGCCAGCTACAAATCCATGGCCAACATGCGCAAACTTGCGCCGCGTCTGAAAACGCTCAAAGAGCGTTACGGCGACGACAAGCAGAAGCTCAATCAGGCCATGATGGAAATGTACAAAAAGGAGAAGGTCAATCCCTTAGGTGGTTGCCTGCCGGTGCTGGTACAGATTCCGGTGTTTATTGCCCTGTACTGGGTACTGCTGGAAAGCGTGGAAATGCGCCAGGCTCCGTTCATGCTCTGGCTGCAGGATTTATCTTCGGCCGACCCGTACTTCATTCTGCCGTTGCTGATGGGCATCACCATGGTCATTCAGCAAAAACTGAACCCGGCACCGATGGATCCGATTCAGGCCAAGGTGATGATGATACTGCCGGTTGTGTTTACCGTGTTCTTCGCCTTCTTCCCGTCTGGCCTGGTGTTGTACTGGGTGGTCAACAATACGCTGTCCATTACACAACAGTACATAATCACCAAACGGGTGGAGCGGCAAGCGGCCTGAGGTTTTACCACGGCCGAACGGAATGCAGGGCGCACCCGACACGATTACCGCCATCGCTACCGCCCAGGGCCGCGGTGGTATCGGCATCGTGCGCATATCCGGGCCGGATGCCCATGTTATTGCGGAGCAGATTGCAGGTGCCCTGCCCTCGCCGCGAGTGGCTGAATTAAGAGCCTTTCGGGATAGCGAAGGGGAGCAAATCGATGAAGGCCTGATACTCAACTTCCCTGCCCCAAACTCTTTTACCGGCGAACACGTGGTGGAACTGCACGCACACGGTGGCGCGGTGGTGCTGGGTATGTTGCTTGCCCGGGTACTTTCACTCGGTGCGCGATTCGCACGCCCTGGAGAATTTTCCGAACGCGCCTTCCTCAACGACAAACTCGACCTCGCCCAGGCCGAAGCCATTGCCGACCTTATTGATAGTGACACCGAGCAGGCGGCCCGTGCGGCTACGCGTTCCCTGCAAGGTGAATTTTCCCGCCATGTTCACACCCTCGTCGAGGCGCTCGTTAGCCTGAGAACCTATGTCGAAGCCGCTATCGATTTTCCCGACGAGGAAATTGATTTCCTCAGCGACGGCCAGGTTCTGGCGCAGCTAACAGCGGTCAACGAGCAACTGGCGGAGGTTCGAAAGCAGGCCAGACAGGGTCAGTTATTGCGCGACGGCATGACACTGGTCATTGCCGGTCGCCCCAATGCGGGAAAATCCAGCCTGTTAAATGCACTGGCCGGTCGCGAAGCGGCGATTGTGACCGAGGTGGCTGGTACCACTCGCGATGTGTTGCGTGAACATATTCAGCTGGACGGCATGCCCCTGCATGTTATCGATACCGCAGGACTTCGCGACAGCGTCGACCCCATCGAACAGGAAGGTATCCGCCGTGCCTGGCATCAAATTGAACAAGCCGATCGGGTATTGCTGGTTATCGACGATCAGCAAGGATTTGCTGATGAGGATCAGCAAATACTCGAGCGATTGCCAGAAAAACTGCCGCATACCAAAATCTTCAGCAAGACAGATCTGACGGGCCGAAAAACCGGGATAGATACAGACAACACACAACAGGCCATTGCACTCAGCACCTGCACCGGTGAGGGTATGGACGCACTCCGCGACCACCTGAAGCAACTGATGGG
>UOFN01000002.1_pt1 | contig 35950 bp, 45 predicted proteins | sample 1990111 | NCBI WGS metagenome assembly UOFN01 (sample SAMEA4728526, study PRJEB27164) | hydrothermal vent metagenome | biome: marine basaltic hydrothermal vent biome; feature: marine hydrothermal vent; material: mineral | place: Pacific Ocean | collected 2011-06-14/2011-07-23 | depth 1741 m | reverse complement strand
CAGGAAGTCCGGATCGGGCAATAAAGAAAACGGGCGTTCAGTGAACCCGTAAAACTGGTCGTACATACGATTTTCCCCTGATGAAACTATTGCTATCGTAATTTATTATTGTTTTTACACGCCCCCCGCGTGTCCAGCTACTTTACCAGAAATGGGCCACCGGAGCAGCCGGAGCCGTTTTTTTGGCTAATCCCCTTCGCCAGGTTGCGGTGCAGGAGGCTCTTCAGCCTTGCCGCTATCAAACAGATTTTTAAGGCTTTTTTTCAGATTTTTCAACATCTCCGGGACTTCCACGTCCATAACCTGATCGCTAATCCACTTACGATCCTTGTCCCCCATGACGTTGGTCACGCATTCGCCCAGATAGCGCTTGAATTCGTAGCCCGGCAGACCGTCATCAAAACTGCATTCCGAATAATCCGCTAACCGCTGGTTGAGCACCTCAATGAATCCCGGTCGGAAATCCTGTCCACGGCCTTCCGCGTCCACCCGGTTGTCGTGGTAGGTATCTGCCATTTTCACGGCCAGCTCTACAATGAACGTCTGTCGCTGCGTTTCGTCCATGTCGCCATGTACCAGCCGGTCGGTCACGTGGATCAGAAATGCGCTTAGCTCTTGCAGCACATCCAAACGTTGCATCTGGGTGTCGGTCTGGAAGCCTTCATTTTCAAGATTGAGCAGCGTCTGCGAGCCGATTCGCCATTCGATAAACGCCATCGCACCGGCATTTTCCTCAATGGTTTGCTCTCTTTTCTTGTTATTCCAACGACTTCGAATGCGCACTTCGAGTACTCCACTATCTTGCTGGCGCGTCAGATTACATCATGCTAGCATCAAAAACCATAGTGGTTTACTCAGGTATTTCCCTGCCGATGCAAGCCTGTCAAACAGCTTTATCTCCACGCATGCAGGCGGTGCAATCCACCATCCAGCACAACTGCCACATCGCGGACGCCCGTTTCGCCAGCGACTACACCCTGTGCGTCTACCTGCTGAAAATGCGCGAGTATTTCCGCTGGGAAAAACACCTGCCTTATGGTGCCAGCATTAGCAACGAAGATATCGGTAGCTGGTTAACCTCACGCGAAGATTTCTGGGAAACGCTGGAAGATGAAAGCTTTCAGCCCGTGGTCATTGAAGGACAATCGTATGACCCCTTTGACAGCGACGCCATTAACGACGCGCTTCGCCCCGACCATCTGCTGTACAGCGCAGGCTACGGCAACAAGAGCAAACCGCTGTTCATGCTGGCGCGGCTGGCCGATACGCTGGATCTCAAGGGCAACTCCGTCTATATCACCACCAAAGAATATGCACGGGATCTAACCGCACCACCGGCCATGTCTCTGGGTGGCAAGATTTTTATCCGTCAGGAATCACTGCGCCGTATGCTCTGGGAACGTTACGAGGAGTGGCGCTGGAATCACCTGGATAACGCCATGGCGCGCGCCTTGAATCACTATGACTTTGAAGCTGACCTGGATACTGCGCTCGACGAAATGACACTCATTGAGACCGATACCTTAATCCTGCATGAAGTCGGTGAGATCGAAGCAGGAAAACGGCTGGGTACTGTCTGGGAAGAAATGCTCAGCAGTTTCCCTCGCTCACGACTGGAACTGATGGCGCGCGCCGTGCGCGACCATCTTGCCGATGCCCTGTCCACCCTGCCCGCCCTGCTGGAGAAAGACAATCCCGCCTCACTGCATTTTTATTTCGGCAACCTGTCCGGCATGCGCAAACAAATCTACCCGGCCCTGTTACAGACCTACAAGCATTGGGTAGAATGCGGTAATCGCGACAGCCTGCAACAACAGGTGGAAGCCGGCCGTCAACACTGGCTGCAAGTCGCGGGCGAACTCGTGCGACTCCACGATGGCCGCGTTAAAAAAGCCTGGACAGACATGGAAACACTCATCGAACAAAAAGCGCTTTAGGAACTTACCCGCAATGGATCAATCCCGACTGGCAACACCGCTACGAACTATCGTAGAGGTTCAACCCAATACGTTTATTTTTGAAAAACAGGGCGCTCTCACGCCCGAACTGTGTCAGGCAGCGATAGAACGTTTTGAAACGCACACAGACGAACAGTACGAAGGCCGCATTGGACAATTGGCTGACAAGGATCGCAGCATCAAGAAATCGACCGACCTGGTGGTTAGCGGGAAACCGCACTGGAAAGATATCGACCAGGCACTGTTCCGTTCCATGGGCCAGGCGATTCTCGAGTTCCGTGAAAGCTACCCGTACTTCAAGGGGCCGTTCAAGGACATGGGCTATGCCGTACAACGCACCCTGCCCGGCGAACACTATCACTGGCATATCGATGGCGGCAGTCACGACTTCAGCCAGCGTCAATTAGTCGCTGTCTGGTATCTCAACGACGTGGAAGGCCCTGGTGGTGAAACCGAGTTTCTGTTCCAGGGCATAAAGGTTAAACCCGAACAGGGGAAACTTATCTTGTTCCCGCCCTTCTGGACACACGAACACCGCGGTGTCACCTTGCAGAAAGGCGTCAAATACATCGCCACTACATGGGTAGTCTTCGCCTGAACATGCAAGGCATCGAAGTTCGCAGGCCGAACAACCGCGACGAGCAGGAAGCCTGCTTTGCGCTGCGCTGGGAAGTGTTATGCGCACCCTGGCAGCAACCGCGTGGCATCGAGCAGGACGAACAGGAAGATTCAGCACGGACTTACCTTGCCATTGATCCACAGGGCAAGGTGCTTGCGACCGCGCGCATCCAGTCGATTGAAGCTGAAACTGCACAAGTTCGTTATATGGCAGTACGCCCCGGCTATGAACGGAAGGGGCTGGGGAAGCGCCTGCTCGCAACGCTGGAAGACGATGCCTGCCGCTACGGTGAAACCCGCATCATCCTTCACTCGCGTGAAAACGCACTCGCGTTCTACCGCCACTGCGGTTACCGGGTCATCTGCCCTTCACACTTGCTGTTTGACGCTATCCAGCATTATGAAATGGAAAAACACCTGCGGGAGAGTACAGGGTGAATTTCTCACCAGCGCTAACACCACCTGACCAGCCTCTAGGCAACGCGGCCCGATGTCGCTTTGTTATTCAGCCAGTCCTGCAATTGCTCAAGTGGTAACGCATCACAGATATAACGCCCCTGCGCATAGTCACAACCCATTTCACCGAGCCGCTGAAATACATTCACATCCTCAATACCTTCAGCAACAATATCCAGCCCCAGGCTGTGCGCCAACTGTATCGTAGCGTTAACGATAGCTTCATCGTTCTCGTCATTGAGCATATGCGTCACAAATGACCGGTCAATCTTGAGTTCGCTAACCGGCAACTGTCGCAACTTGGACAGTGAAGAATGTCCTGTACCGAAATCGTCAATAGAAAGTTCAACGCCGAGTTCACGAAGAGACATTACTGTGAATTTCTGCATGCGCTCCGACATGGCAACGCTTTCGGTAATCTCCAGCATCACAGAAGACGGCGCTATGCCACTTTGAGAAATCAGGTCTGCAAATTTCTCGGTAAAGCCTGTATCCAGCAGACAGTAGGGAGACAGATTGATAGAGACTGATTCGATACGTTTATCAATAATCAGTGGTGCCACCTTCCTGAGCGCACACTCTGTCACCTGCCAGGTAAGCTCAAGTATCTGTCCACTGGTTTCCGCCAGTGCGATAAAGTGCTCCGGAGACATCATTCCTCTTTCCGGGTGTCGCCAGCGAGCCAGAGCTTCCAGCCGAACCAGCCCCTGACCGTGCAGCGGCACAATGGGTTGCAGATGCACATCAATGGATTTGTCTGCAATGGCCTGACGCAGGTCATTGAGCAGTGCCAGCCTTTCGCCCCCGGAAGCCAGTAAATCCGGGTAATAGAGTTTGATGCTGGTTGTAGCCAGTTGCTTGGCTGCGTGCAAAGCCGCTTCGGCCGCCTGTATCAACTCGCCTGGCGCGTTGACGTGAGAGGGAAACAGCGAAACACCGATTTTTGAGCCAAGCGTCAGCTCAATACCGGACTGCTCCATGGGGGTGGATAGCCACTGTTGCACTGACTCCGCGATTTCGTTCCAGCACTGCGCTGCGACACCGCGTGATACGACGACAAACTGGTCACCCGCCAGGCGGAAGACACGTGTGTCCCGGTACTGCCGGGCAATGTCGCGGAGGCCGGCGGTGATTGCCTTTAGCACTTCATCAGCAAGGCTGTGCCCCAGTGCTTCGTTGACATCGCGGAAATGAGGTACGTCAACAGCCAGCACGGCAAGCGGGCTGTCGTCATCGGTGTGCGCTTGCAGAAATTCCTGCAAGGAAGTTCGATTCGGCAAGCCTGTCAGGGCATCATGAGTAGACTGATAATAGATTTTTGCGAGCTGCTCACGGCGCTCGGTGATATCACGTGCGACAGCGATAACCATTTCACCTGCTTCGATATCAACGCGAGTCATGTTGATCTCGACCCAACGCTTTGGAGCATCATCCGGTTCGAGCAGGCATTCAAAATTCTGCGCATCACCTTCCAGCACTTTCTCCGCGGCACGCTCGAAAACAATTGCAGTTTCAACGTTGCCTACAAGATCGGTAATGGGGCGACGGCAGTTGTGGCGGGTCAGTTCATTTTCATCAATGCCCAACCAGCCTTCCATGCGGCGGTTACAGCTAAGAAACTTGAGTTCGTTACAGAGTACAAAAATCGCGTCGTTGGCACTATCGAAATAGGCACGCAACAGCTGGGCGTGGAAGTCGCCTTCGCTGTCTTGCAACTTGCCGTCAGTCGCCTCAACCATACCCTGCTCACCCTCCCCCCAGACTATCCTGATATATACAGTAGCGTAGCGACCGTGGTTGCACAAAACTGGAGCGTACATTGGCTGGCGTCAAATATCTGTCGATACGTGCATTTAGTAGCTGATTCATGCATTCAGGCGACGATCTCCGTGAGGGTTATGTCACCCGTGGTATCGACAATGACTTCTTCGATGTGCGGCACGCGACTGAGGATATAGCCGGACATCAGATTCAGTATTTTTTTGTTCTCCGTGTGGAAGGCTCCCAGCACACGGTCGGCGACAATCTGGCAACGTTGATACAGATCAGGCTGTTCGACCCAGAAACGGCTCATCTGCCATCCCTTGTCCATATCAGCATCCATTTTGGCGTAGAATTCCTTCGCTTCTTCCAACATCTGTTCAGAGACGTCGATGTTGTAAGTTTCGTCATCGATGGTCAACTTCAATATCATCGTGGCTACTCCGATTAACTCACTATTCAGGATACAGGATGCTCGTAGTTATTCCCGCCGTACTCGGCAAGGCGCAGCTCGAACAGGTTCAGTCGTTGTTGAAAAACGGCCAGTATGTTGATGGCCGCTTGTCCGCAGGCACACGCGCCAAACAGGTCAAGCAGAACGAAGAACTGCAAACAGATACCGCCCGTATGGATCAGCTCAACAGTATCGTCATGGGCGCACTGGTGCAGCATCCGCACTACCAGGCTATGGCCATGCCGGTGCGTGTCGCTACCCCTTTCTACGCTCGCTACACAGCGGGGATGCGTTATGGTGATCACATCGACGACCCGGTTATGGGGCCACCCGGTGGACAGTACCGTTCCGATATTTCTACCACCGTCTTTCTGAACGCACCGGAACGGTACGACGGTGGCGAGCTGCTTATACGCACCGGGTTCGGCGACCAGTCCTTCAAGCTGTCTGCCGGCGATGCCATCGTCTACCCTTCATCCAGCCTGCACAGCGTGACCAAAGTGACGCGAGGAGAACGACTGGTAGCCGTGACCTGGACGCAGAGTATGGTGCGTGACCCGTCACAAAGAGAAATCCTTTATCAACTCTATCAGGCCCGTGAAAGCCTGCTCAACACCCGTCCCGGTGACCACGAAACAACACAGGTCGATCACGCTTACGTCAACCTGACACGAATGTGGGCAGAGTTATAAACGCGCCACAAAAAACGGGCCGAGTGCACTGCACATCGGCCCGCTGATAGTCTCGAATACTTTAAAGTTAAGCGTGCGAGCCTTTTTCTTCGTGTGCCATGTCAACCAGCTTCATGGCCATGTCACGGTATTCCTGACGGTAACCCGCCAGCTCGTGGCCTTCAGACGCCGTGAAATACTCTTCCTGAGTAACGCCGTTCTTCTGCTCATACGCGATGAACTTCTTCTGCATTTCGATCATCTTCTTGATCATATCTTGCTTTTCGCTCATGGTCTTGCCTCCGATATAATACCGCGAAATATAGTACGAACTTCTGATTCCCGCCATATCCCTAATGGGAAGGCCGGAATCAATAACCACCTTTGCGCGTGGACTGCGGCAAACCGGCAATTTTGCGACCTTGCTTGCTGGGCATGCCCGGGTACAGGTTGTACATGTCCTTACTGTTCGTTTTAGTGCCCCACTTCTTGCCCATTTCCTTGGTGATGGTGCGCTCATTGGGTTCAGCACCACCGTTGTTATAGTGCTCTTCGCGCAGGTAGTTCACAATATCCCAGTGCTTCTCGGTCATTTCCAGAGGCTCGGCATCCGCGATTGCCTGACCAACGGCTTCTGTCCAATCTTCCGCATTGACCAGATATCCGTTTTCGGTGGTTTCTACTGTTTTGCCATCAACGTCAAGAGCCATATCATATCTCCATTTATATCATTAAGTTAAAGTGTATAGTTAATTTAATCTATTGTTTTTTATCGTCAGTGATTTCGTGTACCGCACTAATTCCCCGGTGGGGCATAAACAAGCCGCAGCCCATCTTTCGGTGCGTACCGATGCCATGCTGCTGGAGACGGATCGCCTCATCGTTTTTCAACTCGGCAAGCATGATGCTGCGCGTATAAACCTCACCGTCAGGATGCTGAATCGCATGGGCGCGCCCGCACATTAATTTGCGAACCGGAACCTGCAACGCCTTCAATTGCTCGGCAGCGAAGTACATAAAAGCCTCTTCGTCCTGGTGGTCGATGTCGTCAGGTACGACCACATAGCGCGCAAACTGGGTCGGCAAAATACTGAACCGATGCATTTTCGCTTTCCCGACAACCAGCGTGTGGCTATCGATATCCAGCTCAGCGCCGGTCAGTTTGCCAGCCTCATCAACCCGGTGTCCGGGTACCCGCAATGTCATGCGCGAACGCTTCGACAAATGCAGAACTTCGTTTGTCGGATCTTCAGGTCGCATCCAGCCATTACCGGATTCGGCACCATGGATCAGGTGAATGCCAGCCAGTGGCTCCTCATCAATCCAGGGCAGAACCTGACGGATAGCGACGGAAAAGGAATAGGCGTGATCCAGCGGCAGATGCTTGCAGCTAATGCTATAAACGAGATCGACAACCTCTTCCGACACCGTGAAAGACTCGTTTTTGCTTTCTTTCTCTTCCCAGAACATGTTGCGCTACCTTTTACCCGCCGACGCAAAAGCCGCTTCCAGGCGGTCTTCCCAGCCTTCGGGCGTATCCGGGTAGGGAGGGCGAACATCCATCTGGAAAAACAACTCGCCTCCACGCGCCTTCTCTTCGACCATACTCACCAGCTCGTCGAACGTCTGAAGCTCGTGGTGCTGTAATAAAATTTCGCTAAGACTCAACATGATTTAATTACCTGACCCGATCTCTGTCTCCGCTATACGGTCGAAATAACGCGCCCGATACAAAAGACGCGACGTGACGCCAGCTTCGTGGCTGAATCCGCTGCGACAGTGCAATGCGTTATTGCTGATAACACCCTCGCCCGCTTCCAGTCGGTGGCGAAATATATAGGGCGAATCCTGTTGAAACAAGTTCAATAGACATTCTGCGGCTGCCTGTGTGGTTGAATCGGCCTTCCATTCGATGTTTCTGGCGCGCGCCGAATAGCGCATATGTAAATTTCCTTGCGGATCGACGGAAAACACCGGGCCGGTCTGCTCCGGTCGTATTTCGCGACCCTTCTGCACATTTGGCGGAATCGTCATGGCGTCCGGTGCCATTAACGCACGGATAAACTCCGGATTCTGATCCCGTAACTGTATATACGCCATCTCGTGATCCAGGAAGGCGTTCTCGCCACCTTCCACCGCAGGCTTCGCACAATGCAAAATCACACCGCGAATTTGCCGGTCCAGAGAATTATAGTAGCCATCTGTGTGCCAGTTGAGTGGTCGGTTGGTATAGGGGATGTATTCACCTTCCTGACGCTCCTCAACCACAGTGAGCGAAGTAATCCCGTCGCCGTCTGCACACAGGTTGCTGTCCAGTCGTTCCAGACCCAGCTTGTGCGCCAGAGTGCGAACCATTGCCTTATCTCCCGGCAAGCCGGATTTAAGCCGGTAGAATGCGATATTCGTCCTTGCCAGCGCCATGCGAATTGACTCGATCTCTCGTGTCCGGGGTGCTCTGCTATCTGCGATATCCGTCATCACCTCCGCGCTGTTACTCGGCCAGGCAGCAAGTTTGTGTTGGCGCCAGGCAACATAAACCTCGTTCGCACCCGGATCGAACGGCGAATACTCGGCTGACGGCTTTCTGCAAGGGGTATTGGACATCAACAACCGCTTTGGATGGTTTCTCTGAAAGGCTGCATTTTACCAGCATTTTTGAAAATGCAAATAAGCTAATAGTCGGTTTTTACCGGGGTTATTATCCCGACAAATGTTTCAGTAGCGACTCTTCCATGAGCCAATAAACCAATAAGTATCTGATAATATTCAAACATTCATACGACTTGGCAATTTTTCACATGGAGCCGTATAATCGCCGGCCGCAGTGAACTCATCCTCATCTATCCCATTAGAGATAGTGTTGCCGACCGCACACACCCCATGGGTAGGGTTCTCTGAAGTGGGTGAGGCTTCTAGACTCCATCTCGCTCAAGTAAGTGAGTTCCGCGCATCGGAAATACCGGTTTCGATACGGGAACTTCATATTTAAGTAACGGCGGTTACCGCCACGACACATACAACAGGAAGGAGACGGCCATGGCTGATAAGCATTATCCCACGCCCATGCTCGACGAACTGGAAAACGGCCCATGGCCGAGTTTTGTTTCAGGCATCAAGCGTCTGCGCAACGATCACCCGGACGAACGCATTCGCAAAGTGACCAACTCGCTGCTCGGCCAACTCGAGCATTCCTACGAAACCCGCAAGGGTTACTGGAAAGGCGGCACCGTTTCCGTATTTGGTTACGGCGGCGGTATCATCCCGCGCTTCTCTGAAGTCGGCGATGCCTTCCCTGAATCCCGCGAATTCCACACCCTGCGTGTACAGCCGACTCCGGCGAACTACTACACCACCGACATGATGCTGAAGCTGGCTGACAGCTGGGAGAAATGGGGTTCCGGCCTGCAGACCTTCCACGGCCAGACCGGTAACATCATGTTCATCGGTACCACCACCGAAAACACCCAGCACTTCTTTGACGAGATCAATGAATACGGTTGGGATCTTGGCGGCGCCGGACCTTGTGTACGTACTGCCATGTCCTGTGTTGGCGCTGCACGTTGCGAAATGTCCTGCACCAACGAGCATGCTGCGCACCGTCACCTGGTAAACAGCTTCACCGACGACGTTCACCGTCCTGCCCTGCCTTACAAGTTCAAATTCAAGGTCTCCGGTTGCCCGAACGACTGTCAGAACTCCATTGAGCGTGCTGACTTTGCCGTGATCGGTACCTGGCGCGACGAGATGAAAGTCGATCAGGAAGAAATCAAGGCCTATGTGGCCAAGAAAGGCCGTCAGTACATCATCGACAACGTCACCACACGTTGCCCGACACAAGCGCTGACCCTGAACGACGACGACACCCTGACCGTTGACAACCATAACTGCGTACGCTGCATGCACTGCCTGAACGTGATGCCGAAAGCACTGCACCCCGGCGACGACAAGGGCGTGACCATCCTTATCGGTGGCAAGCGTACCCTGAAGATCGGTGACCTGATGGGCACCGTCGTGGTTCCGTTCAAGAAGCTGGATACTGAAGAAGATTACGAGTCTATCGTCGAGATGGCCGAAGAGATCATCGATTTCTGGGCTGAGAACGGTCTGGAACACGAGCGCTGCGGTGAAATGATCGAGCGTATCGGCCTGGTCAACTTCCTTGAAGGTATCGACATTGAGGTTGACCCGAACATGGTCAGCAGCCCGCGTCAATGCTCTTACGTCCGTATGGACGGCTGGGACGAAGAAGCCGAGAAATGGTTCGAGCGTAAAGCTGAAGCCTGATCATCACCAGCTACTCAAAAAAGTTTATTTAGGAGAATCACATGGCAATGGCAGACATGAGGGAACCGATCGAAACCGGTTGTCCCGATGGTTTCCAGTATATGCATCCTACGATGCGCAGAAATTTCGGTCAGTGGAAATACCACGATGACCCGCAGCCCGGCGTACTCCGTCACGTAGCCTACAGCGGCGATGAAGTATTTACCGTCAAGGCCGGTACCCAGCGTATCCTCGACGTCTTCACCCTGCGCACGCTGTGCAAGATTGGTGATGACTTCGCTGACGGTTTCATCCGTTTCACGATTCGCTCCAACATCGAATACATCGTTGACGACCAGACCAAAGTTGCTCCGCTGGTCAAGGCGCTGACCGATGCCGGTTTCATTGTTGGCGGCACCAAGAACTCCGTAGCCTCAATCTCCCATACACAGGGCTGGTTACACTGCGACATCCCGGGTACTGACGCTTCCGGTGTTGTGAAGTCCATGATGGATGAGCTGATCGGCGAGTTCACCTCCTGGAACATGCCGAATCGCGTGCATCTCACCACCTCCTGCTGCCAGATCAACTGTGGTGGCCAGGGCGATATCGCCATCAACGTTCAGCACACCAAGCCGCCGAAGATTGATCACAATCTGGTCTCCAACGTCTGCGAACGTCCTTCCGTTGTGGCACGTTGCCCGGTTGCCGCGATTCGTCCGGCCATGGTTAACGGCAAGCCTTCGCTGGAAGTCGATGAGAAGAAATGCATCTGCTGTGGCGCATGCTTCCCTCCTTGTCCGCCGATGCAGATTAACGATGCCGAGCACTCCAAGCTGGCCGTATGGATTGGTGGTAACCACTCCAACGCACGTGGCAAGCCGACCTTCCAGAAACTGGTTGCTTCCGGTATTCCGAACAACCCGCCGCGCTGGCCTGAAGCCACCGCTATCGTCAAACGTATTCTTAAGGAATACAAAGCCGGTGCGAAGGACTGGGAACGTATCAACGAATGGGTCGAGCGTATCGGTTGGCCGCGTTTCTTCGAGGTTACCGGTTTGCCGTTCACCAAGTACCACGTTGATAACTGGCGCGGTGCGCGTGCCAGCCTGAACGCTTCCACCCACATCCGTTTCTGAGTCGGGAGAAGCTGAATGAAGTTTTCTGTATTGGTTAACGAAGGGCCGTATCAGCACCAGTCGGCTGACTCTGCGATCCAGTTCACCAAAGCTGCTCTGGAAAGAGGACACGAGATTTTCCGCGTGTTCTTCTACCACGACGGTGTTAACAACGGAACGAGCTATGCGGTACCCCCGCAGGACGACCGTAACATCACCGAGCAGTGGACGGCACTGGCCAAAGATCACGATCTTGACCTGGTTATCTGTATTGCCGCCGCGCAACGCCGGGGCATTCTCGATGAGAACGAAGCCAAACGGCAGGGGAAAGGCGGTCACAATATCGCCGACGGTTTCCGTATCTCCGGTCTTGGTCAGCTCATCGAAGCCGGCATCCAGTCTGATCGCCTCGTCATTTTTGGCGACTAAAGTTTGAGGAAACAGAGTTATGTCTGAACCATGGGAAGATGACGAACTTGAGGGCCCGGTCCGCAAGTTTATGTATGTCAATCGCCGCGCCCCTTACGGCACGATCTACGCCCTGGAGTCGCTGGAAGTTGTACTGATCGCCGCCGCATTTGAGCAGGACGTTACGCTGGTCTTCATGGATGACGGTGTCTATCAGATCAAGAAGGATCAGAACACCGAAGCTATCGGCGTAAAGAACTTCTCTCCGACCTACCGCGCGCTGGAAGGTTACGATGTCGAGAAACTGTATGTGGAAAGAGAGTCGCTGGAATCCCGCGGCCTGACCACAGAGGACCTGATCGTACCGGTCCAGGTGATCGACAAGGACCAGCTGGCCGAACTGATGGAAGAGCAGGAAGTTATCCTGAGCTTCTGAACCGGAGAGAATCGCTATGCCAATGCTACACACGGTAAACAAATCACCTTTTGAGCGCCGCACGCTGGATACTGCTCTGCGTCACGCTGTCAAGGGCGCCGCTATTTTGTTGATTGAAGATGGCGTTTACGCTGCCTTTGACGGCACAGTGGTTGCTGAAAAGGTCAAGGCCGCACTGTCAGATCACAAGATCTACGTGCTCGGCCCGGACGTCACCGCTCGCGGTATGTCCGAACACCACGTTATCGACGGGCTTACAGTTGTTGATTACGGCGGATTCGTGGATCTTGTCGCTGAATACGACAAGGTTCAATCCTGGTTATAAACCGCAATATTGATTTGCACTGAAACTGCAAACAAGGAGAGCAATTATGCCTATCGAAGTAAATGGTAAGAGCTTTGAGACTGACGAAGAAGGTTACCTGGCTGATCTGAGCCAATGGGAACCGGACATTGCTACAGCAATGGCTAACGACGAAGGTAGTGAACTGACTGACGCCCACTGGGAAGTCATCAACTTCCTGCGTGAGTACTATGAAGAATACCAGATCGCTCCTGCCGTTCGCGTACTGACCAAGGCGATCGGCAAAAAGCTGGGCAAGGACAAGGGCAACAGCAAGTACCTGTACGAGCTGTTCCCTTACGGTCCTGCCAAGCAGGCTTGTAAGTATGCTGGTCTGCCCAAGCCGACTGGTTGCGTCTAAGCCACTGGCTGACGTTGTTAATCGCGGGGGAGATACCCTCCTCCGCGCTTTATAAGATTTTCTGACGGAGGAGTGAGCGTGTCCTTAGTTTCGACCCTGTATGTCGGACTCTTCTACTTTGCGACTGTGTTCCTGGTAGTTGGTCTTGCACTGCGTATCAAACTCTACGCGCAGACTCCCGCTCCTCTGGTTATCCCGACCATGCCCGCTCCGCGTACGCAGACCGGCGTGGTTTTTCGCTTGTTCCGCGAAGTTGCCTTCTTTGAAAGCCTGTTCCGCTCCAACAAATGGATCTGGGTGCTTGGCTACCTGTTTCACTTCGGCATGGTCCTTGTACTGCTGCGCCATCTGCGCTACTTCACTGAACCGGTCTGGTTCTGGGTGAACTGGGTACAGCCTTTCGGCAAATACGCCTCCTTTGCGATGCTCGCCGGTCTACTGGGTCTGTGGGCACGCCGTTTTCTGGTTGCGCGCATTCGTTACATTTCTACACCTTCCGACCATCTGATGCTTGCCCTGCTGGTGGGTATTGCCATGACCGGGATAGGCATGAGCTTTCTTGTGCATACCGACATTGTTTCCGTCAAAGTTTTTTTCCTGGGACTGCTGCACTTCTCGCCGCAACCCCTGCCCACTGATCCACTGCTTCTGGTCCACCTGGGACTGGTTGCAACGCTGATGATTATTTTCCCGATCAGCAAACTTTTACATGCGCCGGGCGTTTTCTTCAGCCCGACCCGAAACCAGACCGACAGTTCGCGCGAGCAGCGTCATATCGCTGACTGGGCGAAAGATCTGGAAGCGGGCGAACGGTAAGCGACTGAGGATACAAGAGCGTGGCTGATTACAAAATACCTGAACTGACAGACTATCTGATTGTTCCTGAGCCGCAGGATAACGTGACCAATCATGTGGCTCCGTTCCTTGCCAAGCCGCCGCACCAGAGCGATCTCGGCTTTCCTGAAGAACTGGTCGATAACTGGAAAGACGTCGCCATCGACAAGATGGGCGACCTGCTGGGCAAATACCGCTCACTCAGAGTTTTTCTGGATACCTGCGTACATTGCGGCGCCTGCACCGACAAGTGCCACTACTACCTCGGCACAACCGATGCCAAAAACATGCCGGTCGCACGCCAGGAATTACTGCGCAAGGTATACCGACGTTACTTCACCTTTGCCGGCAAGTACTTCCCCAAACTGGTTGGCGCAGCTGACCTGACCGAAGAAGTGCTGGATGACTGGTACAGCTATTTCCACCAGTGCTCACAGTGCCGTCGTTGCTCGGTGTTCTGCCCCTACGGTATCGATACCGCCGAAATTTCCATGGCAGCCCGCGAAATCATGGCGTCCGTCGGCAAGGGCCAGAAGTACTGCAACGAAATCATCGCCAAGGTTTATAAAATTGGTAACAACCTCGGCCTGCCCGAACCGGCACTGGCCAATACGCTGGAAGGTCTTGAAGAAGATCTTGAAGACGAAACCGGCGTCAAGGTTCTTCTGCCTCTGGATGTAAAAGGCGCGGACATTCTGCTGATTACACCCTCTGCTGACTTCTTTGCTGAACCGCATGTCGATGGCCTGATGGGTTACGCCAAGGTCTTCCACGAAGCCGGTGTGTCCTGGACCATCAGTTCCAAAGCCAGTGAAGCGGCCAACTTTGGTATGTTCATCGGCAGTTACGAGAACATGCGCAAGCTGGCATTGCGGATTCGCGAAGCCGCTATCGAGCTGGGTGTAAAACGCATCGTATTTGGTGAATGCGGGCACGCCTGGCGCGTGGGCTACAGCTTCCTGAACACACTGGCCGGCCCGTTCGATTTCCTCGATCAGAACTACCCGATTCCGCAGCACATCTGCGAATTCACCAACGATCTGCTCGAACAGAACAAGCTGCGTATGAACAAGACTGAGAATGATCACATGACCCTCACCTTCCATGACTCCTGCAACGTCGCTCGTGGCGCCGGCATGGGTAAGGTCGAAGGCGGTCAGTTCACCATTCCACGCGCCGTCATCAAGGCTGCCTGCAACAATTACTACGACATGGATGACGACACCATCCATGACGCCACCTTCTGTTGTGGCGGCGGCGGCGGTCTGTTGACCGACGACCTGATGGAGATTCGCGTTCAGGGCGCTATGCCTCGCATGCAGGCGTTGAAGAAAGTTACCGAGGAACACGGTGTGACCAACCTCGCGGCGATTTGCGCCATCTGCAAGAGCCAGTTTGCCAAGACACTGCCCTACTTCGGATTCACCATGGATCAGATTGTCAGTGTCCACCAGCTGGTCAGCAGCGCTATTGTATTAAAGGGTTCCGAGCAGGAAGCGGAACTTGACGGCACCGCCGAAGAAGATGGCGAAGCCGAATCGGCTTAAACATTTTTTAATCATCGTATTGCAACATTGAACCCCTGAAAGGGTTTAGCTAACAGGAGAACAGGCATGGCGACTTCTCGCGACGACAAGAAATTAACGTTTCGCAAATATGAAGAAGGCGACGACAAGTGGGATCGCTGGAACGATGCGATTTTCGACGGCGACGCTTCGCACAAATGTCCGACCTATGTGCACCGTACCCCGCCGTGCCAGGGTAGCTGCCCGTCCGGTGAAGACATTCGCGGCTGGTTAGACATCGTTCGCGGTATCGAAACCCCGCCGGAAGGTGTCAGCATGCAAGAGTATGCTTTCCGCCGCTCCACCGATGCCAACCCCTTCCCGGCCATGATGGGCCGCGTCTGTCCCGCACCTTGTGAGGATGGCTGCAACCGTAACGAAGTTGAAGATTTCGTCGGCATCAACGCCGTTGAACAATACATTGGCGACACCGCTTTCAAGGAAGGCTTCAAGTTTGAAGAAGGTGCTGCACTGACCGGCAAGAAAGTCGCTATCATCGGTGGTGGCCCCGCCGGTATGGCCGCCGCTTATCAGCTGCGCCGCCGCGGCATTGCTTCCACCATTTTTGATGATCACGAAAAACTTGGCGGCATGATGCGCTACGGTATTCCTAACTACCGTATTCCGCGTGACGAACTGGATCAGGAATGTCAGCGTATCCTTGACCTGGGTGCCATTGAATTCAAGGCTAACACCCGAATTGGACGTGACATTTCCGTCGAACAACTGGACAAGGATTACGATGCCGTTCTGTGGGCACTCGGCTGCTGGATCGGTCGTGGCTTACCGCTGGATGGATGGGAAGAAACACCGAACTGTGTTTCGGCTGTGAAGTTTCTGGAACAATTTAATAAAGGCGAGATGCACTACACGGCCAATCGTATCGTCTGTATCGGTGGTGGTGATACCTCTATCGACGTGGTGTCTGTCTCCCGTCGTATCGGTACGCTGAAAGATTACAGCGAGAAACCTGAAGCTGTTGTGAACGCCGAAATTTCTCATGACGACGTTGACGCATCACTGAAGAAGGGCTGTGACAACGTAACCCTCACCGCCCTGTTCGCCCGCGACCAGATGACCGCCGCTGAACACGAAGTTAATGACGCGCTGACCGAAGGCGTAGATATCCTCAACGAAGTCATGCCGGTTGAAATCATCCGCAATGACAAAGGTCGCGCCACCGCGCTGAAGCTGGTTGACGCCAAGTGGGAAGGTAACGGCCCGGTTGCTGTCGAAGGCGGCAAGGAATATGTCATCGAGTGCGACATGATCGTATCCGCCATCGGCCAGGGTGGTGACATGAGCGGTGTTGAAGACTACGCCAACGAACGCAACCTGATCGACGCCGACAAATTCTACCAGGTGCCGAATCGTCCGGGTCACTTCGTGGCCGGCGATATCGTTCGCCCACACCTGCTGACCACCGCGATTGGTCAGGGCGCGATTGCTGCCGAATCCATTGATCTATACCTGAAGGACGCAGAACAGAAGAAGCGCCCCAAGGTCGATAAACACCACTTCTCCCTGCTGGACAAGATGAACGAGGCTGGACTCAGCCCGGAAGCCTATACCCAGGGTGAAACACGTGGAACCAACTCCCAGAAGTTTGCGATTCACAACTACGAAGATCGCTCCAAGCACGAAATCATCTCCGCCAACAAACTGTTCCTCGGACATTTTGAATACACAGAACGTGTGCTGCGTACCGAAGACGTGCCGGATTCCAAACAGGTTCTGGGCCATTTCGAAGAGCGCATGAACGGCCTGAGTGATGAACAGGCAGTTGAAGAAGCTACCCGTTGCATGAGCTGCGGCATGTGCTTTGAGTGCGACAACTGCGTTATCTTCTGCCCGCAGGATGCTGTGTTCCGCGTGAAGAAAAGCGAAGCCACCCTCGGCCGTTATGTGGATACCGACTACGACAAGTGCATCGGCTGCCACATCTGTGCCGATGTTTGTCCGACCGGCTACATCGACATGGCACTGGGTGAATAAAATGCTGCGACACCTGTTCGCGTTAATGATCGGTACCCTGCTACTACAACCTCTGGTTGCACTGGCAAGCGAGGGTGAGGATGAAAGTCATGCCATGCCCTTCTCCGACCTGATCATGACTGAACCTGAAGAACGTTACAGTAAGGAAACCGGATGCGTCGCACCCGAAGATGAAATGCGCCGCAATCACATGGAGTACATTCTTCACCAGCGTGACGACACGATGCATAAAGGCATCCGTACGCGACAGTTTGCGCTTGAAGAGTGTATCAACTGTCACGCCGTCAAGGATGAGCAGGGTGAGTACGTACGGGTTGAGGACGATCGGCATTTCTGTGCGACCTGCCACACCTACACATCGGTCAAAATTGACTGTTTCGAATGCCACGCCGATGTCCCCGTTCGGGCATCAAAGTTGCGCAAGCTGCAGTCCGGGATAACCCCTCACCACTCCAATGAACCGTTTGCCGGCAAACTGGTCAGCGAAACGCTGCAGTTGCTGACCACCGAGGATCAACCTCAATGAGCGATAGCAGCAAACCCAGGGATCCCTCCCGCCGTCATTTTATGACCAAAGCCGGTGGAGCAGCAGGTGCAGCAGCTATCGCACCGGGCGTATTTCTGACCACCCCGGCACAGGCCAAGCCGACCGATCAGCCTGTCAGCAGTGACAAGCGCTGGGGCATTCTGGTAGACACCAACAAGTGCGGTAGTGGCTGCAATGCATGCGTCACTGCCTGTGAAGAAGAAAATGGCTGGGGTAGCGCCAACCCTTCGGAAGACCTCTCCAGCCCGGAACAGAAAGCGCAATGGATTCGCAAGGTCACTATCAAGGACAAGGCAACCCAACACGTCACCACCCTGCCCATCATGTGCCAACATTGCGAAACGGCACCCTGCGTCGATGTCTGCCCGACCGGCGCATCGTTCAAGCGCGAAGACGGTATCGTGCTGGTCGACAAGCACACCTGCATTGGCTGTCGCTACTGCATGATGGCCTGTCCCTACAAGGCACGCAGCTTCATCCACGAGTCTCTCAAGGACCAGAAACCCTGGGCGCCGCGTGGCAAGGGTACGGTTGAGTCCTGCACTATGTGCGTACACCGCGTCGATGATGACCGTATACCGGCCTGTGTCGAAGCCTGTAGCGCAGCAGACCACGGCGCACTGTACTTTGGCGACCTGTACGACGAAAACAGCGAGATCTCCCGGCAGCTCAAGGAGTACGGCGGCAAGGAAATACGCGCCGACCTCGGCCTGAACACCGGCGTCCGCTACCGCGGCATCTGACACCTACAGGAACTGGCGAATCACCCATGAAACAAGTGCTGAACTATCGCGAAATTGAAGGCAAGAGTACCGGCTTCTGGATACTGCTCGGCGGGCTGGGCATATTAATCGCCCTCGCCATGGGCGCCGTGCTGTACATGGAGCACGAAGGACACTACGTCACCGGCATGAACAACCAGATCGTCTGGGGTATGCCGCATGTGTTCGCCATCTTTCTGATTGTCGCTGCGTCCGGTGCGCTTAACGTGGCATCCATCGGTACGGTGTTCGGCAAAGCACTGTACAAGCCTCTGGGGCGACTGTCCGGCCTTTTAGCTATCTCACTGCTCATGGGCGGGTTGATGGTGCTGGTGCTGGATCTGGGCCGCCCTGATCGCCTGATCGTTGCAATGACCTACTACAACTTCAAATCCATCTTTGCCTGGAACATCATTCTTTATAATGGTTTCCTTGCCATCACTGCCGTGTACCTGTGGCTGATGATGGAACGCAAGATGAACAAATACTATCCGGCTGCCGGTTTTATCGCTTTCATCTGGCGACTGATTCTGACAACCGGTACCGGTTCTATCTTCGGCTTCCTCGTGGCGCGTCAGGCCTACGATGCGGCTCTACTGGCACCGATGTTCGTTATCATGTCATTCGCCTTCGGACTGGCTGCCTTTATTCTGGTTTTAATGGCGACTTACTCCTGGACCAACCGTCCGCTGGGTGATGCCATACTGTTCCGTCTCAAAAATCTGCTCGGTGTATTTGTCGGTGCCGTGCTGTATTTTGTTATCGTGTACCACCTGACAAATCTGTACGCCACCGAGCACCATGGTGTCGAACGCTTTATTCTTCTGGACGGTGGCATCTTCACAAAACTGTTCTGGATTGTGCAAATTCTACTCGGCAGCCTGCTTCCACTGGCGATGCTCTACCACCCCACCATTGGTAAATCACGCCCTGCTATTGCGACCGCTGCGATACTGGTTATCGTCGGTGGCTTTGCCCAGCTCTACGTCCTGTTAATCGGTGGCCAGGCCTACCCGCTTGAAATGTTCCCGGGCTATGAAGTCACCAGCAGCTTCTTTGACGGACAGATCAACAGCTACAGCCCGTCACTCTGGGAAATAACATTGGGTGCAGGTGGAGTCGCGATTTCACTCATCATGGTTACGATTGCCGTGCGGGTACTGAAATTCCTGCCGGTATCACTGGAAGATTCAGTGGTCGATCCGCATGCGGCAAAAGCTGACTAGCATCGCCGGCCATACCGGTTTATACCTATGAGCTGAGCGTGACATGTCACAAATCCTGATTTCAGCTGCCCATAAGTCTTCCGGTAAAACCACCATCACGATTGGACTCTGCGCTGCACTCAGACAGCGCGGTCTGACGGTACAACCCTTCAAAAAAGGCCCGGACTATATCGACCCGATGTGGCTGAGCCGTGCCGCCGGTCACGATTGCCACAATCTCGATTTTTACACCATGCAACACGATGAGATTCGCAACACCCTCGCCTGGTACGGACAGTCAGCCGACATCAATATTATCGAGGCCAACAAAGGTCTCTACGACGGACTCGATCTGGACGGTAGTAACAGCAACGCCGCACTTGCCAAACTGATCGGTGCACCGGTCGTTCTGGTGCTCGATGCACGCGGGATGACACGTGGTATCGCTCCACTGATTCTCGGTTATCAGGCATTTGATCCCGACATCAATATTGCTGGCGTCATCCTCAATCAGCTTGGTGGTAGTCGCCATGAATCCAAGTTACGTGCTGTCATCGAGCACTACACTGACGTGCCGGTAATTGGTGCTGTGGCCCGACACACTGACATGGAAATTCTGGAACGGCATCTGGGCCTGATTCCAAGCAATGAAGCTGAACAAGCCAACAAACACATACGCTCGATTGGCGAAGCCATTGAACGTCAGGTTGATCTGGACAAACTAATCACGTTGGCAGAAACCAACCCCCTGCCCACGACTCCATCCGCCTCCCCGTTTGCGATTAAACCACTCAAGTCGCCGCTGCGACTTGGCGTCGCTCGCGATGCGGCTTTCGGTTTTTATTACGCAGGCGATCTTGATGCCATGAGCCATGCCGGCGCTGAACTGGTTTTTATCGACACCTTGCGAGACTCCGAACTGCCACCACTGGACGGCCTGTTTATCGGTGGCGGTTTTCCCGAAAGCTGCATGGAGAAACTGGAAGCCAATCGATCACTTCGCGAAGCGATTCGTCGTGCTATCGATGACGGACTTCCTGTGTATGCCGAGTGCGGTGGCCTGATGTACCTTTCACGCAGCCTGACATGGAATGACAAGCGCTGCGAAATGGTAGCCGCCATACCCGCTGACAGTGTCATGCACACAAAGCCGCAGGGGCGCGGTTACGTGCGCCTGAGTGAGGCAGAAAACCCGCTCTGGCCGGTCACAGAAGGCAGTTCATCTGAAATCGCTGCACACGAATTCCACTATTCTGCGCTGGAGAAGCTGGAGATGCCCAAAGCCTGGGAATACAATGTCCTGCGTGGCACAGGCGTAGATGGAAAACACGACGGGTACCGCTACCGAAACTTACTGGCCTGTTACACTCACCAGCGCAGCACCTCGAAAAACCGCTGGACTGAACGCTTTTTGCACTTTATCCAGACCTGTAAAACGCGGCACAATGCGCACTGAAAACATTCACCGACAGCAAGGGCACTTACCATGATCAGCTTGACTCCCGAGGCAGCAGAACACATACGCAACTCCGCAACCCAGGGTGATGTGGCAAGCATGCCCTTGCGGGTCGCCGTGACTCGCCGCGATGACGGCAGCTTCCATTATGCGCTGGGCTTTGACGACAATAGCCGCCCGGATGACCAAACATTCGAGTCCGAAGGCATTAAAATCATTGTCGGATCGAAAAGCATCGACATGCTGACGGGCACTATCATCGACTACGTCGATCTTGATGGCAGCAAGGAAGTCATTTTCATCAATCCCAACGACCCTTCACAGCAGTAACTGTGAGGCCCTTCCAGCCATGAATGACCGGGGCGTTACCGCTGAACAGGAACGGACCTCGCGCCGCCGCCTGCCCCTGCCCGACTGGCCGACAACCCGACAGTTTTTGTCAGCGCTCTCCGCGCTCGGCATCACGCTTCTGGTTCTGGGGCTTATGAATATCTGGGACTTCCTGCATGCCGAGCAATCCAACTGGTTACACTTTGCCAACAGCATACTGCTGGTCGGCGGCATTGCACTGATCGCGTTTACTTTTCATGTTGCCCGCCGTGATCTGGTCGCACCACTCACAGAGCTTCGTCACTGGGTTAACGAGATGCACAATGGCAACCTCAGCGCGCGCCTGCCAAAATCTGATCAACCGGACTTCAGTAAACTCTATAAAGACATCAATGCACTGGCCGAGCGACTGGAATCTTTATCACTCGATTTGCAGTCTGAAGTTGAACAGCAAACCCAACGCACCCAGCAGAAAACGCATTCTCTCGAAATACTTTACGACATTGCGGCCAACATCAACGCAGCCAATGACCTCGAAGACTTGCTGACCCGGTTCCTGCACACACTCAAGGATGTTGTCGACGCCAGGGCCGGCACCGTGCGCATGCTGACCGATAACGGCGAAATGCAATTAATTGCCAGCAGCGGCCTGGACCCGGAAGTCGTCAAACAGGAAAAGCTGATCAGTATCGATCGCTGCCTGTGTGGTCAGGCTGCAAAACATGGCGAAGTCTATTCTCTGGATGATCTTACAGGCTGCGGGCAGTTTGCCGGTCGGCCGTTCTTTGAATCCGATAACATTGAAATGATCGCCGTTCCGCTTCGTTACCGCGGCAAGGTGCTGGGTGTTTACAACCTGTTCACCACGCAGCATGGTCTGGTCGAACGCGAAGACATGAAAGATCTGCTGACCAGCGTCGGTCACCACCTTGGCATGGCCATTGAAAAATCAAGACTCGATGAAGAAGCCAATCTGCTCTCCATCATGGAAGAACGCACCCGGCTCGCCAACGAACTTCATGATTCGCTGGCGCAAAGCCTCGCCAGCCTCAAGTTTCAGGTACGTGTTCTTGACGAGACCCTGCACAGTGGCGAAGAGTCTGCCCTGTGGGAAGAACTGGAGCGCATCGAAAACAGTCTTGATGAAGCCTACACCGAACTCCGCGAACTGATCGCGCATTTCCGCGCACCGATGGATAAGCGCGGCCTTATACCCGCTGTTGAACAGGCCATAGAACGTTTCCGCCGTAACTCGAAAATCAGTGCTTTCCTGCAACTGGAATGGGGTAAGACCAAACTCCCGGTAGAAGTTGAAATGCAGGTTTTACGCATCATTCAGGAAGCACTCGCCAACATACGCAAACACAGCGAAGCCAATGCTGTTCGCGTATTGATGCGCGCAGCACCGGGTCAGGATTTTCTGGTTATGATCGAAGATGATGGCATTGGCATACAGGATAAAATCATCGAGGGTGGCCCGGGCGAGCATCTCGGCCTGAAGATACTCGCAGAACGCGCCGCGCGAGTACGCGGTGATCTGAAAATCGAAAGCGAAAGTGGTGAAGGCACACGCGTCACGCTCACCTTCCCTATGCCGATCGAAGAACCCGAAAATGACGGCACTGTGGCTGTCGATTTTCCTGCACATCAGACGAGCAAACTATGAATTTACGCGTACTGTTAATCGATGATCACACTCTGTTCCGGGTCGGACTTGAAGGCTTGTTGGCACATCGCAGCATCGAGGTTATTGCCTCTATCGGTGATGCACGGGAAGGCCTGCAGCGAGCCAAAGAACTACAACCTGATGTGGTACTGCTGGACATGCGTATGCCGGATATCAATGGCATTGGGGTGCTACGGAAACTACGCGAATCCGGTTTCAAAAATCCCGTCGTCATACTCACTACCAGTACCGATGAACGTGACCTTGTGGAATCATTGCGCAGCGGCGCTCAAGGCTACTTGCTGAAAGATATGGAACCGGATCAACTGGTCATGGCCTTGCGCGATATTGTCAGCGGCAAGACTGTCGTAGCACCTGATCTGGCACCGGTACTTGCCAAAGTCGTGCAGGGTGACGGTACACTGCCCAATGAAAAGTCTCTCTTCGACGAACTCACGCCACGTGAAACCGAAATCCTCAGCCTGCTCGCTGAAGGCCAGAGTAACAAGGTCATTGCCCGCAACCTGGGTATTTCCGATGGCACCGTAAAACTTCATGTGAAAGCCATTTTGAGAAAACTCGGCGTACATTCCAGAGTCGAGGCGGCGGTCATGGCGGTCGAACAAGGACTCAGGAATAACCGGGAAGAAACCGGTTAGAAAACCGGAACGCCTCATGAAAACATTTGAAGCATTAGTCCGCGAAGCGCTGGACAGCGTTGAAGAAATCTTTCCCTGGGATCTGGCTAAAGCCCGCGAAGATAAACCGGAACTGGTACTGCTGGACGTCCGGGAACCGTACGAATACCACGCCATGCATATCAAGGACGCACTGAACGTACCGCGCGGCATTCTCGAAACAGCCTGTGAATTCAACTATGAAGAAACCGTACCGGAACTTGCCAACGCACGCGAACAGGAAATTATCGTTATCTGTCGCTCCGGTAAGCGCAGCGTGCTGGTCGCGCAAGTCATGCAACAGTTGGGATACCGGAACGTCAAGTCGTTGAAAACCGGGATGCGCGGCTGGAGTGACGATGACCAGGATATGGTTGATCGCGACGGGAAACCCGTCTCTGAAGATGCAGCTATCGAATACTTTACCCCACGCTTGCGCCCGGAGCAGATGAACAAGTAGCCAGGTTAAAGATAGTGTTTGTGTTGCTTGCGGCGTGTGCCCGCCTGTTGTGACACTACCCCGTGGATGGCCTCGATTCCGGGAATCTCCAGATACTCGTCGTAGCCTTCGTTCACACACTTGAGGAAATAGTTACCGCCCTCAATGCTCAACTGACGAAAATAAAATTCCTCTTCGTGCTGGGCCACCACGAAGCAGCCGTTCGTCACCAGGCCTTCCGGATCGACTATAATCACGCAACCATCTTTGAATTCTGGCTCCATCATATCGCCCAGAACCCGCAGTGCAAACGGCTCGCTTGCTGAACAACCTGTCGTCGCTTCCAAGATAACTGCCTCATATTTCTATCAATTCGCCAGCGGCAGATTTTACCATGATCCGTAAGCACAGACAGGGTTAAAGTAAGGCTGCTTCAGGCCGAGAAATACACCAGCATAGAATTGATTTTAGAGGGATTTCCGTGACACCGCAGGATCTGGTAACCCGCAATGTTCGTCTGGTTTCATTGCCCGAAGTATGTATTCAGGTACAGGCACTTGCCGATTCATCGCACACTACCGCCGATGACATCGCCGACGTTGTCAGCAAGGACACCGCACTGACCACCCGACTGCTGAAACTGGTCAACAGTGCCTATTTCAGCCTGCCGCGCAAAATCGACACGGTATCACGTGCCGTCAACATGATTGGCATGCGCGAACTGCGTAACCTGACACTGGCAGCCTCTGCCGCTGAAGTCTTCTCAAGCATCCCGCCGGACCTGATTGACATGGCCGGTTTCTGGCAACACAGCGTTTATACCGGACTACTGGCACGCAACATGGCCCAGTGCTGCAATGTGCTGCACAGCGAGCGTCTGTTCACCGCCGGCCTGCTTCACGATGTCGGTCGCCTGCTCATGTTAATGAAGGTACCCGAAGAAACTGCTAATGCAGAAGCCATGCGTCTGCAATCCAAACGGGATATCTGCGAACTCGAGGAAGACCTTATTGGCTTCAGTCATGCCGAGGTTGGAGAAGCTCTGTTGCTGCACTGGAACATGCCGGACAATCTGTGTGCATCGATTCGCTATCATCACGACCCGGCAGCAGCCGACAACGCGCATCTGGAAGCAGCTATCGTGCATATCGCCGATCAGGTCACCCATTGCGCGCAGGAAAGCAAGGATCCGCTTGGCTCACCTTTCTATGACCCCTACGGCGCACTGCTTGACTCCGATCTTAACTCGGAAACAATTGCAGAGCAGGCCATGCAACATATCCAGCCTGGTGCGCTGCTACTAACCAAAATCAAGGAAGAAAAAATAATCGACTGCATTACAAAGTCTTCTGCAGCCTTCAATCAAGTGCTGGATTTACTTTACCCGATGGCATGGGAAACTCCGCGTTAGCCCAACCAGAACACAAGCAGAAGACCTATGGCTGCCGGCAAGGCCTGAACGAACAGTATTTTCCGACTCGCCGTCAGCCCGCCAAAAATACCGGCAATAACCACGCAGCCCAGAAAAAATATTTTGACTGCGTAGCCACCTTCACCGAGGAAAATTCCCCAGATCAGACCGGCTGCCAGAAACCCGTTGTACAACCCCTGGTTCATCGCCAGAACTTTCGTAGCTTTGGCCGACTCCCGACTATTCCCGAACACCCGCAAGCCCAGGGGTTTGTCCCAGAGGAACATCTCCAGTACCAGAAAATAAACGTGTAACAGAGCAACAAACCCGACCATAACATTCACGATCATCATGCAGCCTCCGGTGTTACGTGATTTAAACCCACCGTCTTACTCTGGATTTGTATTGCAAAAAGGTTTCCGGAAAGATTCCGGAAAGCACCTTCTCTTCCGGGATAATCTGAAACAGTGTTATGTAGAAGACAAACAAAAAAAGAACCCCGATATTCAGCACACTCCCCAACCATAATGCCAACGATGACAATACCAGCAGCACACCAAGATACATCGGATTTCTGCTCAGGTTATAAATTCCTGAGGTTACCAGCTGCGTAGTCGTTTCCGGCTTCATCGGGTTTACCGTCGTACTGGCACGCCGAAATGAAAGCACCGAAAATATTTCGGTTAACAGTCCTGCGACGAGTATTGCCAGTGATAATACATTTTTCACTTCTGAGGAGGGAACAAGCAGAACACCTGTTTTCGAAATCTGCCACATTGCAAAGCCGAAAAGCAATGCCAGTACTGGCGGCGGTATTCTCAGTTTCATCAGAAATCCGGAAGCTGTGGTTAGCGATTCGCAGGCACAAGAGGTATCGGGCTGGGACATTTTTTCTCGGCAATCTGCATAACCTGCTTTTTGAGCGGGTCACTTTTTTCTATCTCCGGGTATTTTTTTGAAAGCCCTTCAAAACATGGCCTGGAGCTATTCATGACCTCCATCATTTCACCCTGGGCGGCTGTGAGCTGAGACAGATCTCCAGACGCTTGTGCCTGTTTAAAAGTACCTGATACACGACTCAGCTGCTTGTAAGGTTCCACAAGACATTCGCACAAATCATCTGCCGCCACATCCAGATTTGGACCGGAATGGGCCAGACCAGAGAACAGAAGCACTGAAATAACAGCAGTAAAACGAAATTTTTTCATGTTGATTTTCCTTTTTTACAGTATCAATGAGTATACCAATCCTATCGCAGCACAAGCCCCGATTACAGACACAACTCCCGCTTTATATCTGAATAGTGCTACAAATGCCGCTGCACCAATCAAGGCAGAGAACCATTCAAACGTGCCATCGAATCCCTGCGGCCACAGCACATGGAAAGCAAAAAAAGCTGCCAGATTGAGAACGACACCTACTACAGCAGCAGTGATACCGGTTAAAGGCGCAGTAAACTTCATGTCGCCACGCGTTGCCTCAACCGCCGGGCCACCAATCAGGATGAACAGGAACGAGGGAAGAAAAGTAAACAAGGTGGCAACACTGGCTCCGGCCGCACCGGCAAGCGGTAACATCTCCGGCCCAAAGATCTCACGCGTCCAGCCACCGACAAAACCCACAAACGCTACTACCATAATCAGCGGCCCGGGTGTGGTTTCGCCCAGCGCCAGACCATCAATCATTTGAGTGGCGGTCAGCCACTGATAATGATCCACACCACCCTGGTAAACATAGGGCAACACCGCATAGGCACCACCAAACGTCACCAGCGCCGCCTTGGTAAAGAACCAGCCCATTTGAGTGAGCGTACCGTCCCAACCCCAGCTTGCCGCCAGCATCGCCAGCACGACCACGCCGATAATCAGCCCAACCAGCGAGAACATAATGCACCGGCTCCATTTGAAGCGGGCGTGTGCCGGTACCGGGGTGTCATTATCAATAATGGCAGGGCCGTAGGAATTTTTTCCATCGCCATGATGTCCGCCCGCCTTGAACTTGTCCGGCGCAACCCTCGAGCCGACAAACCCGATCAGACCCGCCATGAGTACGATGTAAGGGAAAGGCACATGAAAAGCGAATATCGCGATAAACGCCAACACCGCCAATGTGCGTAGCACATTGTTCTGCAACGCACGTGAGCCAATGCGATAGGCTGCGAACACCACAATAGCTGTCACTGCCGGCTTGATACCGTACAGAACGCCCTCCACTGCCGTAACATCACCAAACGCCAGATAGACCCACGTCAGGCCCATGAGAATGAACAGCGATGGCAACACGAACAACACCCCGGCAGCAATACCACCCCAAACCCCGTGCATCAGCCAGCCGATATAGGTTGCCAGTTGCTGCGCTTCCGGCCCTGGCAGCACCATGGTGTAATTCAGCGCATGCAAAAAGCGGTGCTCGGAAATCCAGCGCCGCTTTTCAACCAGCTCCTGGTGCATCATGCTGATCTGGCCGGCGGGGCCGCCGAAACTGATGAAACCGAGTTTTAGCCAGTAGAGAATGGCTTCGGTGAAAGAGACTGGGGCCGGGGTTATATCATCCTGAAGGGTTGAAGACACTTACGTAAATACCTTTATGGATTTGGTTTTTCTATTTGAGTGCTTCCGCGACGATTCGGGCAAGAATTACCCGGTCATTTCTATTCGATATTACCTGACCCATCCTCAGCTGGCGAATACCGGCATCGGTCAATCCAAGCTCTTTCAGGTAGGGGGAATTTGATAACGGTACAGCCATAAAGGGTGCAGAGCTATCTGGCGTTTTAGTCTGCCTGGAATTTGCACTTGTCTTTCTCCCGGTTCTGATCGATCTAATCTTGCCTGGCATGATCTATTCCTCCTCAAGGCCAGATGCCACCACCAGGCATCCAACGGGTTCCCCGTACTCACAACGCAAAGTGCTTCGCTCAAGCTCAAGTGGGTCAGCAAACCCGGAATGTCTGAGCGCATCTAATATGTAGTCCTTTGTATGCCGGTAACGTCCATTTGAATCTAACCGGTAGCCCGCCTGTGATTCTATACTGTCTGACTCTTCAAGCGTGAATATGATATGTCCTCCGCTTGCCAGACACCTGAACAAGGATGAAAACACTACGCTCAAATCTCCAAAATATACTAGCACATCCGACAAGATGACAAGATCAAATAACTTTTCTGTGCTACCAGAAAAGTGAATCAGATCATCACAGACAATGTCGTTGTAGCAACCGCGTGCCCGGGCTTGCTCTAACATTTCAGTTGAGAGATCAACACCGGTTAAACTCGCAGCGTAGGGGCTTAAAATCGTTCCACATAACCCCGTGCCGCAACCGGCGTCAAGAATGGCGAGCCTGGACTCTTCATGTATACCAATGCGCTGGATCATACCGTCGACCAGTTCAGGCCCCTTGTTTTCGAGCAATTTCAGCTTTCTGTCGTAATCTCCGGCGAATTGATCAAAAAGAGTACGCACATAATCTATGGGCGCATGAGAGGGAACATTCTTCTGACGAATTGCTGCTAACAAGTAGGGAGGACAGGCGTGGTCAGGAAAAGTCTTTTCAGCGCGCAGTAAAAAACTCTCGGCAAGATCATTTCTCTTAAAGTGGGCAAACATTGATGCCGCATAAAAGTACGGTGTTGGATTACTGCGGTTTAATTTAACCAGATCGTCCCAAACCCCAAATGCAGTCTGGAACTCGCCTGCATCACTATAGATCCTGGCAAGGCTGCCTGCCGCCACAATATCATCAGGTGATTTACTCAACACCTCGGAAAATAATGCTATAGCATCTTCACGATACCCAAGAGAATCGCACAATTCTCCAAGCGTTTTACTGATTTCGTGACTGAGAGGGAAATGCTGTCTGGCTGTACAAAGAATATCGTAGGCACTTTCAAGGTTTTGTTTTTCCGTATAGATTTCTGCAGCAAGCAACGGATATGCTTCATGACGGTTATCATCCGCTTCAACCGCCTTCAGGCATTTATTTAACGCGGGATCAAGATGCCCCATCTTGTGAAGCACATAGGCCTGTGTATAGAGACGATCAGTAACGCAATGCGCGGCCTCTCCATCTGGTACAACGATATTATCCGGTTTTAAACACATATCCATGTGTCTAAACTAAAGACCCTTGACGACTGAAAATTCAGGCAATTCATCCGGGAACTTCGAGTGGGTTCGCCGGTATCCATAGATATCTTCAGGAAGCGACTGCAGAAAATCTAATGCAAAAATGGCTGAGCGGATTCCACCACCGGAAATGGCAAGCCCTACCAACTCCTTTTCTCCGTGGCCGGTTGCGTCCGTCCGCTTCCGCATTTGATTCAGTTCTTTGTATTTTAACTCACTGAACTGGTCTTTTTTTATGTAGGAATCTTCTGAATCCATGCCCCCATCTCCCTGTTGCAAGCTACGTTAAACGACTTGAAACAGGGAGAAGTATGCACCTTCATCAGTATTGCGGCAACGAGTACATCCTGGCAGCTAAATCGCTGTAAACCCGCCATCAACCGTCAAACTATGCCCCAACATAAATGACGCATCATCTGAACATAACCAGGTAACCGCTGATGCTATTTCCTCAGGCTTACCGAAGCGACCGATAGGATGCATTGCTTTTATACCCGCGATGTTTTCTTCCCGCTTGTCGGGTTCGGCTGCCAGAAAACGCTCTGCCATATCTGTTTCAATCATAGCCGGACTCACAGCATTAATACGTATACCAAGTGCTCCATTTTCGAGTGCTGCTGATTTAGTCAACCCCAATACTGCATGCTTGGATGCCGCATACATACCCAGATGCGGGAAACCGATGAGACCGGCAATCGAAGCATTATTCACAATCGACCCGCCACCGTTCTGCAACATATGCTTAATTTCATGCTTCATGCACAGCCAGAGACCTTTTACGTTGACGTCGAAAATTCGCTCATAGTTCGCCACCTCGTCGTCAACCAAAAGAGCAGGCATCCCTTCCGTACCGGAATTGTTAAAGGCCGCATCGAGCTTGCCGTAGGTTTCCACCGTCTTTTGAATCAGCGCTTCGACCTGCGCTTCCTGGGAAACATCCGTTTGAATAAAGGTCGCCTCACCGCCCGAGGCCTTAATGGCATCCACCGCCCGGCCTCCCGCACTTTCACTACGACTGGCAATCACCACTTTGGCCCCCTCCTCGGCAAAACGGATGGCCGTGGCCAAACCAATACCCGTCGCACCACCCGTGACCAAAACGACTTTATTTTCAAATCTTTTCATTCGTTACATCCTCGTTAAAGAGGCCCGCCCGGGCCGTTTCGCTATAATATTGAACAGTCGTTCAATAACAAGCCGGGAGTGTAATAGTTATTGATCAATCATTCAATAACTTTTAAAATGCACGTACTCAGAGGGAACACTCATGGCCAGACCCGTTGAATTTAATCAGAAAAAGGTAATAGATTCAGTCGTAAAGCTGTTTTGGGAGCATGGCTACGAAGCAACTTCCATGAAAAATATTTCCGAAGTCACCGGCCTGCAACCCGGCAGCCTCTACGCAGCGTTTGGCAACAAGCGCGCGCTCTTCCTGACTGCAATCGATACCTACTTTGAAGCGTCTATTGAAAACCTGAAAGCCATACTCTTTGGGGAAGGCACACCGTTGCAACGCATACGCGAATTGTTCCTTTACACCGTGGACGATACCTGTCGAAAAGACACGCAGGGCTGCATGCTGGTCAACACCTTGCTGGAAACACCGGCAGACGACGAAGCGCTCCACACGCACATTGCCAGAATGTTCCGGGTTGTTGAGGAAGCTATCAGAGAGGTCCTCATCGAGGCCGCCGCGTGTGGCGAGCTTGCTGCGGGGAAAGACCCTGCCATTCAGGCTAAACTACTGATCAATAACATATATGGACTGCGGGTTTATGGGAAACTGCAACCCAAAGGGCCGGCCATGATGGAAATGGTTGAAGATCTTGTCGCTTCCCTTAAGTAAAACACCGAACCCGCCGACACCCGATACCAGAGGCAGAAATGCAGGTCATTGATCTACCAGCAGGTTTCTGACAATTTACTCAACAATGCTCAACGCACGAAATAGCACTCAGGGACACTATGAACACCGAGCCAAGGAGCATTCCTACCCAGCGTAGTTCCGTAGCCCGGTTCATAAGAAACCACATGCGCGCCTGGGGCGCAGCTTACCTGGTCGCAATCCTCGGCATCACCACTGCTTTCGCGGTCACTCATCGACAATATAATAACGCCAGGCAGCAAGAGCGCGACTACTTTACGCAGTATGCCCGTGACCTGCAGGGCAGTTTTCAGGAACAAATTAATATCCACATCAGCGCACTGATCGGCGTCCGCGGACTATTTGATTCGAGTAAACAAGTTGATCCCGACGAGTTCGAGTCCTACCTTCAAAGTACCGACATACTGCAATCGAATCTGGGCTTGCGAAATATAGGCTTCGCCGTGTACTCGTCTTCACAGGAACGAAAACCGGATCGAACTACGGTCAAATTTTTCATACAAGCAACAGAATCTCCGCCACTTCTGAACGGCTGGCCGTGCGCTGCACGGGCCGTAAAACACTTCTGCAAACGAGCACGCGACAGCGGCCTTCCTACAGGCACACGTCGTATCCGGGTCAATGATTTCGCTCCGACAGAACATGATGCACTGTTTCTTGTACCGGTGTATGGCCACAAACGAGGCAGTCAACCTGCAGTATTAGATGGCTACATCTTTGCAGAACTTTCTCTGAATGAGTTGCTCGAGAAACTGCACGATGAGGGCCTTTCCCGTTACCTCGATATTGCGATCAATGACCGGCCGAAACCGCACCCGGATAAAACAGACCAGTCCGATGATAGTCTGCTACCCAGCTATACTGCTCCACTCTCACTGGGTGGCACCGACTGGTATTTACAGGTGTCCCCCGGAGACGGATTTGAATATCCAGTTAACGAGGATCGGCTGCGGTTGGTATTGGCCAGCATCATATTGATCACCGGTCTGCTAATCTATATCGTCATAGTGCAGTCACGCACCAATCGCGACAGAAAGCTACAGACAGAACGACTAGAACATCAGGTTAACCACGACTCGCTAACCGGCCTTCCCAATCGTTACTTCCTGCATCAGGCATTAAAACCGGAACAACTGGATCGGCAGTACGTCAAGGCATTCACACTGTGCCTGATTGATCTCGACGGTTTTAAGGAAGTCAACGACACACTGGGACACCAGGCAGGTGATCAGGTGTTGTGCGAGCTCGGCCCTCGCCTTCGACACTATCTTGATGATGGTGAAATTGTAGCGCGACTGGGTGGTGACGAATTCGCCATTGTGAGCTACAACACGCACGATGAGAACGGTGCAAACGAATATGCACAACGTATTCTCAAAGCGTTCGAAGACCCGTTTGACATATCCGGCATCACGATCCGCGTCGGTGCCAGCATAGGCCTGGCACGCTACCCGGAGCACGGTACCACCGCTGGTGCCTTGTTGCGCTGTGCGGATGTCGCCATGTACCTGGCAAAAGCCCGTTTATCCGGATTTTTTATCTACGACCCGGAATACGATCCGCATACACCGAGAAGACTCTCGCTGATGACCGATCTTCAGGAGGCTATTCAGGAGGATCAGTTGGTACTTCACTTCCAGCCCATTTTGAACATCGACACTGGCGAGATAGTCTGCGCCGAAGCACTGGTGCGCTGGAACCACCCGGTGCACGGCATGGTGCCGCCCGATGAATTTATCCCGCAGGCCGAGAACCACGAACTGATCGGAGCCCTCACACTCTGGGTGCTCAACAAGGCGCTGAGCCAGGTACGGCGTTGGCAAGACAGCGGCATCAGCACAAAAGTCGCCGTCAATCTGTCAGCTCGAAACATTCAGGACTCAGACTTGCCGCTACAAATCGCACAGGCACTGCTACGCCACCGCGTCGATCCCGGCATGCTGGAACTGGAGCTGACCGAAACCGCTGTGATGCGTGACAAAAAACGATCGTTCGATGTACTGAGTAGAATATCGGAACTGGGTGTCAAACTTGTCATCGATGATTTCGGCACCGGACATTCATCGCTCGCCTACCTTAAAACACTCCCCGTGCAGTCGTTCAAGATTGACCGATCGTTTGTCATGGACATGATGAGTGACGACAACTCCGCCGTGATCATCCGTGTAATGATCGACCTGGCGCACAATATCGGCCTGACCGTCGTCGCAGAAGGCATCGAACTACAGGATCACTGGGACTTGCTCGAAATACTGGGCTGTGACTTCGGGCAGGGCTACCATATTGCCCGGCCACAACCCGAAGATAATTTTATTGCGTGGTTACACGCGCATATGGCTGAACGAAAACGCGTCAGGGTGCCGGAGCTTGAGAGTAGCTAGAGCGAATGTCTGTATCGCGTACATCAGCCAACTATGTGAGCCGTTACGTTACCCAACTACATCGCGGGAGAAAATACAATGTCAGATACAGAGCTCATAGGCTTAACGCTGTTGATGGCGGTAGTGACGGGTTTGATTGTTTGGGGCTTTATCAAACATGCCGAACAAGAAAAAATTCGCAAGAAGTTTATTGCCGATAATGGGTTTGTAGGCTGTAAGGACGAGAAGAAGAATTTATCCGAACAAATTACCCGCCTGGAAAACAATTCGGAGTACTCCTACAGTATCAGGGAGCCGATGAAAACCAGTCTGGGTGAGGGTGATGTCTTTTTTTACACCAAGGATCGGCGCCGGCGAAATGATCTTCACGTAGCCTATGAATTTCTGTTTCCCGTAAAGCGCAAAGCAAGACTGCCCTTTCAGATATTCGTCAAACCCGCTTCCATGCAGGAAGGGATGACCTCCCGGCTCTTGCGTGATTCCACCACCACCGGTTGGGATAGCCAGTCCGATGATCTGGTAAAACTGGAATTACCAGCTGAGTTAAAGGCGAGCAATATTCTTGGAGTCATGGGACCGAGTAATCATCGTGTACAGGATTTGTTTGATTCCGCAACGATTCAGCTTCTGGACCAGGCGGGAAATCATGATGTCTTTACCCTTCGCAGCCGGGATGAGATGTGTTCAATCGAAATCCCGCTGACCGGCCACAAGTGCGATTACGAGAAGGTCTGGTCCTACATAAAACGGCTTATGCAGGCAGGTATCTAGTTCCGATGTGTTATTGCGGCCAGCCATATACGGTAATCACCCCTTTTTTAACTGACATCAAAAGCAGAGGCCATGCTGCATTCAGCATGTGTTTCGGTGGCATAGTCCTGCACCTCTTTGATTGAATCAAACAGGTATTGGCTTAGCCAGCTGTATCGTACCGTACGGTTGTAGCGCTCCACGCAGGCATTCTGCTGCGGGTTTCCAGGTTGAGTAAATTCAAGCTGAATATCATGCTTGTCTGTCCACTTCTCAAGCTCCTGACTGATAAACTCCGGGCCATTGTCACAACGCAGTCGCCTGGGCTTTCCTCGCCATTCGATAATCTGGTCCAGCGCGCGAATAACACGCACCGCAGGGAGTGAAAAATCAGCTTCAATGCCTAATCCCTCGCAGTTAAAGTCATCCAGCACATTAAACAAACGAAACGAGCGACCATCGCTCAACTGATCATGCCGTGTTCTCGACAAAGAACGGGGTCGGGGTGCCGGACTCGGCAAATGATGACAGCAAGCTGGACGTTGCGCGCTCTTCCTTTTTTGAGTCGGCAACCGTCGGGATGAGTCGCGCCAACTGCCCCGAGGCTAGAAATGTCGTTACTGCTGATGCCATAGTTACCGCCTTCCTCTTGATTTGTAGTGAAACTACGCCAGTAGTTCTTCCTTTTCAAGCCACTGGTGAACTCGGTGCACGATCTCCCGGATGTACTCCACTCAAACCACAACGTCGCAAGGCGGTTTCGCCTACTGCCATGGATTGATCCTTTATCTGTTTCTGAATTTTTTTATTTGTGTATCCACATCATGCCACGGAAGACGACTACCATCAGCTCGCATGGCGTCATACGCTGATACTGCTTGATCTACCACAATTACGTTGGCCTCAATCAGTTCGCCCATCAACCAAACTGTCCCTCTCGCCTCGACATTCTCCAGCATCGATACCTGTCTCAATGCGGCATCCCCTGTCAATAGTGGACAGTCTTCCTGCTTGGCCAGTGCAAGGGCCAGACAGTCATTACTACTGACACCTAACCTGGCATACTTAACGGTCAG
>UOFN01000121.1_pt1 | contig 36104 bp, 31 predicted proteins | sample 1990111 | NCBI WGS metagenome assembly UOFN01 (sample SAMEA4728526, study PRJEB27164) | hydrothermal vent metagenome | biome: marine basaltic hydrothermal vent biome; feature: marine hydrothermal vent; material: mineral | place: Pacific Ocean | collected 2011-06-14/2011-07-23 | depth 1741 m | reverse complement strand
GGGGTATCACTGGCTGCGCCCCTGATTTCAATTTTCAGTTTCAGGTTTTTACCCAGGCATTCCGCAAGCTTGTCTTCGAGCTGTTGCTGGCGTGTTTTATTGAGGAGTTGTTGATGCTCCCCGTCCAACGTCAGCTGCCACTGTTCTCCGGCTTGTTGCTCCAGCGTGCAGTTCATCGCCAGTTCGCGCACCATGCCCTTGAGCCGCATACCCTCGACCAGCGATGACCAGTCGCTGTCTTCCGAGACGGAGGCGGCAGGCGAAGTGGCAGGTGCCTTTGCAGGTGTTGTACTGGTGGATGGTGCAGAAGCGCGATTGGTAGCTGGCGTGGTCGCCGCCGGACGCAACTTGACAGGCCGCGCAACCGTTTCCGTTTGATCCGCTGTGGTCGGGCGGAACGCCAACATGCGCAACAAAATCATTTCCATGCCGCCACGCGGATCAGGCGACAGCGGTAAATCACGTCGTCCGATCAAACCAATCTGGTAATAGAGCTGCACATCTTCCGGGTCCATGCGCTGCGCCAGTTCCAGCAGCGTGTCTCGCGCCTCAATATGCGCATCAACGGCGTCGGCTGATACCTGGGCGATGGCAATCTGTTGCAGGTCTGTCAGCAACTCCGCCAGCAGCCCCTCGTAATCAGGAGCCTGCTGCGAAAGCTGCTCGACCACGGCTAGCAGGGCAACTGCGTCTGCGTCCGCGAGTGCGCGCAGGATCTCGATCACATGGCTGCGCTCGATGGTACCCAGCATGGTACGTACATCGGCCTCGCTGACACTGCCATTACCGAAGGCAATCGCCTGGTCGAGCAAACTCAGTGCATCGCGCATGCTGCCATCGGCGGCGCGTGCCAGCAGTCCGAGCGCAGAGGCTTCAGCAGATACCGACTCTGCCTTGAGCAGGGTTTCCAGATGATCGTTAATCAGCGGGATTTGCAGGCGTTTGAGATTGAACTGCAAACAACGCGACAGCACCGTGGCCGGCAACTTTTGCGGATCAGTTGTTGCAAGCAGGAATTTGACATGCGGAGGCGGTTCTTCCAGCGTCTTCAGCAGCGCATTAAAACTGTGCGCTGAAAGCATGTGAACTTCATCAATCAGGTAAACCTTGTACCGTCCGCGGCTCGGCGCGTACTGCACGTTATCGAGTAACTCACGGGTATCCTCAACCTTGGTGCGCGATGCCGCATCGACTTCGATCAGATCAACAAAACGACCTTCGTCAATTTCCACACAAGCCGAACACACGCCACAAGGTTCTGCGCTAACGCCCGATTCACAGTTAAGAGATTTGGCAAAGATGCGCGCTACGGTAGTTTTGCCCACGCCACGCGTGCCGGTAAACAGGTAGGCATGGTGCAACCGGTCATTGTCGAGCGCATTAATCAGCGCACGCAGCACATGCTCCTGCCCCACCATCTCGGCGAACTTTCGCGGCCGCCATTTGCGCGCCAGAACCTGGTAACTCATGAATGATCCGAAATACAGCCAGAAACCCGGTCGATTATACAGAAGCCGGGCCGGGAGATTACACAAGAATGGGTGGCGACCCGTACCAGCCACACCCCGGCGCCCAGATCCACTGCTGCGGCTGCTCCCTTCCAGGCCTGACCGGGTTCACAGCTTACTGTCGCGAGGGGACAGGTACAGATCACCATAACGCGCGGCATTGTACCAACTGCGCGACATTTTGCACCTGCCAATCACGGCGCGCCAAATACCCCGATAAAGCATAAGCATTTCAACAAATAGTAATCCGGGATAATACCTGATAAAATTAGTCAACTATTCGCAGTACACCTGAAATCTTGAACACGGTAAGGAGCTTTGAACAATGCAAGCGGACGTCAACGGTACAATAATCGAGCTAAGTGAAGCAGGCTGGTTGAACAATCTGGATGAATGGAGCCCGGAGCTGGCAGCTGTGATCGCCGTAAGCGAACATATCGAAGAGCTCACCGAAGAACACTGGGACATCGTCAACATGGCGCGCGAATATTTCCAGGATAACGGTACCGTCTGTGAACCGCGTCAATTCTCCAAACTGATGAAGAAAAAATACGGCAAGGATCGCAGTGATCAGAAGTACATTTACTCGCTGTTCCCGACCGGCCTGATCAAGTGCGCGAACAAGGTTGCCGGCCTGCCGCGCCCCAAGGGTTGCAGCTAGTCAGTCAGCGCTGAAATCCAGACGGAAACACGTCCCGTGCTTTACCTTGCTGTCGAGAGAAACCTCCCAGCCGTAGTTCTGGCAAATACGCCGTACCAGTGACAGACCAATTCCTTCTCCACCCTGGGCACTGTAGAACGGTTTGAATATCTCGTCCCGGTGTTCCGGCAGAATGCCTTCGCCCGTATCCATCACTGTAATACCTGTATCGTCCAGCGTGATTTTCACGAGTCCTTTACGGGTATAGGAGAAAGCGTTACGGACAAGGTTGGCCAGTACAATACGCAGCAGCGCACACTGAACCGGCAGTTGTCGACGCGAAATAATGTCCAGTTCAACACTCACTTCGCGGCATTCCAGTAAATGGCGATGCGCTTCGATAATGTCTTCCAGTAACGGGGCAACATCACAGTTTCCGGAAATCTGATCCTTGCGTTGCTCCCGCGCCAGCTCAAGCAGGGCCGCTGTGATTTCTGTCATTTCATGCGCTGCGCGGGCAATGCGCCTGACGCGTGTACATTGCGCTTCATCCAGCCCTGCATCTTCCTGTAGCACTTCCGCAGCACCTTCTATAACAGCCAGTGGCGTGCGCAACTCATGACTGACGTCTGCGGTGAAGTTCTGTTCGCGTTCGATAAAAGCGCGCAAACGTTTCTGGTAGGCATCGAATTCGGAAGCCAGGAAGCCAACTTCATCAGGCGGAAAATCCCGACTCAGCTCACGCGGATCACCCGCCGGTTGCAGCCCACGGACACGCCGGCCAAGTTCGCTGACCGGGGAAACGACGCGACCGGCGAGCCATAAGCCCAGCGCAGCTGACAACAACATCATGACCAGCACGCCACCGACCAGAAAAGCCTGGTACTCGGCTTCACGATGGCGTATCTGGGAATCATCATAGAGCGCCACAAACTGCTGTTCGCCAATGTTACGCACTTCAGCATAGTAACTGCCGTGGTCGAACGAGATCTGGTGCAGACCGGCCTTCAGATCGCGTAACGCAGCGGCCTCAGTATCCCGATCTTTAGCGTTGATCACCTGGATTTGCATCAGAGTACTGGACGGTGGCAGCAGCGAAGAATCCCGCTGGTAACGTGTAATAAAAACTTCCAGCTCGGCCGACAGGGTTTCCGCAATCAGGCGTTCTTCCATGTTGATGGTCAGCCAGTACAGTGCGGTGGCCAATGCAATACTGACAATGCCGCCAATCAGCGCAAAGGCGATAGTAATGCGATAGCGGAGACTAGTCCTGAACTTCATCCGGCACAGCAAGCTGATAACCCATACCGTGTACGGTTCTCAGCAGAGGGGTGTCGAAAGGTTTGTCGATGGCCGAGCGCAGGATATGCAGATGGGTGCGCAATGAATCACTATCCGGGCGTTCATTGCCCCAGATGCGCCGTTCCAGTTCGCGCTTGGGCACGACGCGTGGTGACTGGCGAATCAGCAGCGCGAGAATCTTCAACGGAATCGGCGGCAAGCTAATAGACTGCCCGGCTCGCTGCACCGAAAGCGTTTCCGGGTCAAACACCAGGTCCGCAACACTCAGGCTTTCGTGTTCATGGTCGCAACGCGCACGACGGATTAAAGCACGTAGTCGTGCTTCCAGTTCCTGCAAAGCAAATGGTTTGACCAGATAATCATCCGTGCCTGCGGCGAATCCTTGCATCTTGTCATCCAGCGTGTCTCGCGCTGTCAACATCAATACCGGTGTTTTGCTGCCAGCCTCGCGCAATTGCCGACACAGCTCCAGGCCATCAAGACCCGGTAGCGTCAGATCCAGCACAATGGCATCAAAACTTTTTTCGATAGCGAACTGCAGACCGGTTCGCGCATCATAGGCCGCATCCAGCACATAACCTTTCGGCTCAAGATAGTCGTACAGGTTAGCAACCAGGTCCGGATTATCTTCAATCACCAGTAAGTACATAACCGTCTGTCAAGACTCCTGTTTCGGTGCCGGCTCTATCGACGCGCATTCGTGAAAAATACGTTTGTCGCAATGACGGCAGATTTCCTTGTCCAGTTTCTGAAAGATGCCGGTCAGGGCCGCAGTTTTCGACTGGAACACATTGTTCGGGCCGATGGCATCGAGACAACCACTTGCCTCCAGTGATTCCCACAACCCTTTCTTCACCTTGATCAGATACAGGTCGCCACCACGCGCCCGGCGTTTTCGCGCTTCCGCAACCAGAGCGGAGCCACCGGCAATATCCGTAAAATTTATACCCTGTGACACGATAGCAAGGAACTTCTGTTGTGGATGTTTTTCCTCCAGTTCCGAAAATGCTTCCTCGACATGATTCACTGAACCAAAAAATATTGACCCGTCGATGCGCAAAATGTGTAACTGCGGGCACTGGGGCAAATTCTCTGCCGTATTGAATTTGCGCTTGGGCAAGTTCGGATCCGGTACGCGCGTGATAATACGCGGTTTGGACACCCGCATCAGATACAACACCAGCGACAACAGAACACCGGCGAATATCGCCAGTTCCAGTTCCAGGAACAGCGCACCGAAAAAGGTAACCCCCATGATGCCGGTCTCACGCTTGCTGGCTTTGAGAATATGACTGATCTCGTGAAAATCAATCAGCCCCCAGGCCACCAGAAACAGGATGCCTGCCATCGCAGCATTGGGTAAGTAAGCCGCCAGCGGTGCCACCAGCAAGACAATGATCATCAGCAACAGACCGGCGAACATCGCTGCCAGGGGTGTGCGAGCACCGGACTGGTAGTTCAGGCCGCTACGGTTGAAGGAACCGGTTGAGACATAGCCGGAGAAAAAACTGCCGGCCAGATTCGACAAACCCTGGCCAAGGAATTCCTGATTTCCATTGATGCGTTGACCGCTACGCGCACCCAGTGAACGCCCGATTGAAACCGCCTCGGTCAAGGCCAACAAGGTGACTGCCAAAGCCGGCGTGGCCAGATCCTTGATGGTTCCTAACGAGAAGTCTGGCGAAGACAAGGGCGGTAGTGACTGCGGCAACGCGCCTACGCTACTGATCCCGGTCACATCGACACCAAAGCGCTGGTTCAGCCACACGCCTGTCAGACTGCCTAACACCATCGCAATAATCAGATGGGGCGACTTCGGCCAAAAACGCTTGATGGCAATACCGGAAAACAAGGTTACTGCGGCAACCAGGGTCACAAAACCATTGATGTTCGGGATCTGATGCCAGAACTGCACCAGCACATCATTCAGGTGTCCACCCCGTTCAATCGCTACCCCGAAGAAATTTTTCAGCTGTTTGCTGGCAATCAAGATCGCCGCGCCCGCTGTAAAACCGACAATGACCGAGTGCGAAATAAAATTGACCAGCGCTCCCATACGCGCCAGGCCCAGCCCTAGCTCTATCACTCCCACCATAAAGGTCAGGGTCAGCGCCAGCGTGACATAATCAACGGAGCCAGGTTCGGCGAGTGCACTGAGTGATGAAAACAGCACAATCGATGCAGCGGTTGTCGGCCCCGACACCAGGTGCCACGATGAACCGAACAGCGCTGCAATAATGGCCGGCACCATGCCGGCATACAGACCATATTCCGGTGGCATACCGGCAATGGTCGCAAACGCTACACCCTGCGGCAGCACAATCACCGCGCCGGTCAGGCCCGCAGTAAAATCATTTCGTACCGTCGCCCGATCGAGCATTCTCCCCCAGACAAGGAAAGGGAAAAAACGCCCGTATTTTTCGGATAAACTCCGCTGATTCATCGATACTCCTGATTTAACAAAGCCAAAAATAAAATCGTCTATTCAAGCCAGAACCGAGGGCTCAGTAACACCAGCAGGGTGAAGATTTCCAGCCGCCCCAGCAACATTGCAATCATTGCCAACAGCTTGACCGGATCACTCACGGCCGCGAAAGTATACGCCACCTCACCCAACCCCGGCCCGAGGTTGTTCATACTGGTTGCCACCGCCGAGAACGCACTGACCTGATCCAGCCCCGCCATCATCATCAACAGGGTCAGGGTCACAAACACAAACAAATACACCGAAAAAAATCCCCACACCGATTGTATCGTGTGGTTATTCACCACGCGGCCGCCAAGCTTGATCGGCCTGATCGCGTGTGGATGCATTAAATTGGTAACTTCGCGTGCACCCTGCTTGAACAAAAGTACAAAACGCAGCACCTTGATACCACCGGCTGTGGAACCACCACAGCCGCCGATAAAACTGGTAAAAATCAGCATCAGTGGCAAAAACAATGGCCACCTTGAAAAATCTGCCTCACCAAAACCGGTACTGGTGATAACGGAGACCACTTCAAACCCGGCATCCATCACCGCATGACCAAAACTCCGGTACACGCCCGTGACTGTCAGCGTCGAAAAAATCACCAGCAACAGCACTACAATAATCAGGAGGTAGCTGCGCACCTCCGTATTCTGAAAATAGCGCATCGGGTTGCGATCCCTCAGCACCATGTAATGCACACCAAAATTGATGCCGCCAAGCAGCATAAATAGTGTAGCAACCAGCTCGATCGCTGCACTGTCAAAATAGCCCAGGCTCGCATCGTGGGTTGAAAAACCACCTGTAGATACGGTCGAAAAACTGTGCGCCACCGCGTCAAACAGTGGCATACCGGCCAGCCAGTAGGCTGTCGCACACAGCAGCGTCAAGCCGACATAAATCATCCATAGCGCCCGCGCGCTCTGCACCAGCCGCGGGGTAATCTTTTCTTCCTTACCTGGCCCCGGTGTTTCCGCGCGATACAGCTGCGCGCCACCGATACCAAGCATTGGCAACACTGCAATGGCCAGTACCACCAGCCCCATTCCACCCAGCCATTGCAACTGCTGCCGGTAGTACAGGATAGAAGGCGGCAGGCTGTCCAGCCCGACAATCACTGTTGCGCCGGTTGTGGTAAATCCTGACACCGCCTCAAACAACGCATCGACAAACGTCATGTGGGTGCCAAGCATCAATGGAATCGCACCCAGCAAGCTGAGCACCACCCAGAAAAACACCACCACGATAAAACCATCCCGCCGTCGCAAGTTTTTGCCTGCGTCGTGCACGCCAGCCAACTGCATAATCAACAGGCCTGCTGCAGATATTACCAGCAGTGCAGCGCCAAAATGGCTTACCTCGCCGTCGCTGTACCAGAGCGACACCAGCACTGGCGGCAGCATGCTCATACTGTAGGCGAGCACCAGAATACCGACAACGCGCATGGAGCGATAAAGACCCACAACACACCACCCTGTAACCGGAATTATCGGGGCATACTATTGCCTTGACGGACGTAAGCTGATCAGGCGAAAGCCCCTGTATAAGGCGCGGCTAAACTAGCATGACAAACATGAAGGTTATGTTAAATCGGTATGAGAAGTCACCGGATTAATTCATTCTCCGCCATTGGCCGGAAAGTCATGCAGAAAAACGTCTCTGCCGACCAGGCTGTCCGGCAAGTGACAGACAGCCCGGCCAATACCCGGCTAAACTTATGCAAACTTCATGGAAAGGCAACAACTTATGGCAGCCAACAAAACACGCGTCATTCAGATTCTGGTCGGACTGGTCGTAATTGGCACTGCCGCAGCCAGCTATCGCTACTGGTATCAGGGAAATGAAGAAGGTAATACGCTGACACTTTACGGAAATGTAGACATGCGGGAAATCCAGCTTGCGTTCATGGTTCAGGATCGTATTGCTGAACTGAACATCAATGAAGGCGAGCATGTCACGCAGGGCCAGCTGTTGGGGCACCTTGACACCACCCGTTTCGAAAGCGCCGTGCAGGAGCAGGAGGCACGGCTGGAACAGGCGCGCCAGCAACTCAAGGAACTGGAAGCCGGCAGCCGGCCACAGGAAATCCGCAAGGCAAAGGCTGATGTGGCTGCTGCACAGGCCAGTCTGGTCGATGCCAAACAGACCTACAAGCGAATCCAGAAACTGGTGCGTGATAAAATCTCCCCGCAACAGAACCTGGACGATGCCCGCAGCAAGCTGGATGTGGCACAGGCACGCCTGGATGTGGCAAAAGAGGCCTTGTCGCTGGCTCTGGAGGGGCCGCGCAAGGAAACCATCGCCGCCGCCCGCGCCAGTGTCTCCCAAATCGAAGCCCAGCTGAAACTTGCACACAAGAACCTGGCTGACAGCCAGCTGCTCGCACCCGCCAACGGTGTCATTCGCTCACGCATACTGGAACCCGGCGATATCGCCTCGCCGACACGCCCGGTGTTCACACTGGCAAAACTGGAGCCGGTATGGATCCGCACCTATGTACCGGAAACCCGACTGGGCCGGGTTGTACCGGGTATGCAGGCAAAGATCAGCAGCGACAGTTATCCGGGCAAAACCTACCCGGGCTGGGTTGGTTACATCTCACCAACAGCAGAGTTCACGCCCAGAAATGTCGAAACACCCACGCTGCGCACACGGCTGGTCTATCAGGTCTGGGTGTATGCCTGTAACCCTGATGACGAATTGCGCCTCGGCATGCCTGCTACCGTGGTGCTGGATACCGAAACAACACAAACCGACACTTCTGTGTCCGGCTGCACACCGGCACAATGACAGAGGAAATATCACCCGCGATCCAGCTAACGGGGCTGAGAAAAACCTTTGCCGGCGCACGCCCGGTTATTGCGCTGGATAACCTGAGCCTGCAGATTAAGCGTGGCAAGGTCACCGGCCTTATCGGCCCCGATGGCGCAGGGAAAACCACGCTGATGCGAGTGGCCGCAGGCCTGTTGTTGCCCGACGAAGGAGAAATCCGCGTACTTGGTGAGGACATGCGCGAAGCGTCCCTCACCGTTCAATCGCGTATTGGCTATATGCCGCAGCGTTTCGGACTCTATGAAGACCTCAGCGTGCAGGAAAATCTCGACCTGTATGCCGACCTGCAAGGGGTACCGCCTGCTGAACGTGAATCACGCCACCGGGAACTGATGCATATGACCGGGCTGGCACCCTTCACCGCGCGCCTCGCCGGCCGCCTGTCCGGCGGTATGAAACAAAAGCTGGGACTGGCCTGCACGCTGATCAGCTCACCCGAATTATTGCTGCTGGACGAACCCACCGTAGGAGTTGATCCAGTATCACGCCGCGAACTATGGGCCATTGTTTACCGCCTGGTTAAAGAACAGAACATGAGCGTGTTACTCAGTACCGCCTACCTCGATGAAGCGGAACGCTGCGACGATGTCATTCTGTTACACGAGGGAAAACTGCTCGGTCAGCAGAAACCCGACGAATTCAGTGCTCCCATGCAGGGCCGCGTGTGGGAGATTCGTGCCGCATTGAGCAAGCGTCGCCTGCAACAGCAGCTCGACCTCAACCCCGCCGTGCTGGATGCACTGACCGAAGGTCGGCAGGTGCGTGTCGTAACTTATGACAGTCAAACACTACCCGGGACACTCGTAGCAGGTTTGCCCGAGGCACATATTGAAGCAGTCACACCGCATTTCGAAGACGCTTTTATTTCCCGGCTGCAGCAACACAGCCGTAAGCTGGCAATCACTACCAGCGCACCACCGAAATCGGTATCCAGTGACGACAACGCCGTGATCCAGGCTCACGAGCTGAGCCGCTGTTTCGGAGATTTCGTCGCGGTTAACAAGGTCAGTTTCGATGTGAAGCGTGGCGAGATCTTCGGTCTGCTGGGCGCCAACGGCGCGGGCAAGTCGACGACGTTCCGCATGCTGTGCGGACTGCTACCGGTCTCTTCCGGCAGCGTACATGTCGCCGGTGTGGATCTACGCAGTGCTGCCGCACAGGCTCGCGCGCGTATCGGTTACATGGCGCAACGTTTTTCTCTGTATGGCAACCTGTCCGTGCAGGAGAATCTCAATTTTTTTGCCAGCGCCTACGGCCTCTCCGGCAAGACAAAACGTCAACGCATCAATGCTTCGATGGAAGACTTTGAACTGACCCCGTTCGCCAGTACCGCCGCCCTGACCCTGCCACTGGGTTTCAAACAACGCCTCGCACTGGCTGCCGCGCTCATGCACCGACCGGAGATACTGTTCCTCGACGAACCCACCTCCGGCGTGGATCCGCTGGCGCGGCGCGAGTTCTGGTGGCACATCAATGCACTGGCGGAATCCGGCGTTACCGTGCTGGTCACCACCCACTTTATGGACGAAGCCAACTATTGTGACCGACTTGTGATCATGGCCGACGGCGAAGTGCTGGCCGAGGATTCCCCGGAGAACCTGCGTGCGCGCTTCCACCAACCCGGTGGAGCGGAAGCCAGTATGGAAGATGCCTTTATTGCCCTGATCAAGCAGCACCAGCAAGAGGCAGCCGCCTGATGTCAGCGTCAGACTCACAGCTTTCGCACCGGCGACTGATCGGTATGGTGCGCAAGGAAAGCCTGCAAATCCTGCGTGATCCGTCCAGCATTGCCATTGCCTTTATCCTGCCCGTGGTCATGTTATTCCTGTTTGGCTATGGCGTTTCACTGGATGCGAAAGACGTTCGCATTGGTTTTGTGATCGAAACCCCGGACAGTGTAACCAGCGATCTCCGCGCTGCATTCGGCCAGTCCGACTATTTTGATCCGGTCACCTTTCACACCATACAAAAGGCCGAACAGGCCCTGCGACAACATGAGATCGATGGCATTGTGTGGATGCAAAGTGATTTCAGCCACCGCCTGCACACCGGGTCGGGAGCGCCGATTGGTGTCATTGTCAATGGCGTGGACGCCAATCAGGCACGTATTACAGAAGGTTATATCATCGGCGCCTGGCAGACCTGGCTGACGCACTACACCGAACGTCGCGGTTTGCCGCTGGCATTCCCCGTTACACTGGAGCAACGCGTCTGGTTCAACCCCGCTGTACGCAGCCGTGACTTTCTGGTGCCCGGCCTGGTCGCCGTTATCATGACACTCATCGGCGCACTGCTGACTGCGCTGGTGGTCGCACGTGAATGGGAACGCGGCACCATGGAAGCGTTGCTGGTTACCCCTATACATATTCGCGAGCTGCTGATGGGTAAGCTCATCCCCTACTTCGTACTCGGTATGGGCGGTATGCTGCTCACTGTCGCGATGGCGGTCTGGCAATTCGATGTGCCATTGCGAGGCTCCTTCCTTGTATTGCTGGCAGCCTCGGCGCTGTTCATGCTGGTCGCATTGGCCATGGGCCTGCTGATTTCCATTATCGCAAAAAACCAGTTTGTAGCCGGACAGGTCGCCATCATCGTGACCTTCCTGCCCGCTTTCATCCTGTCGGGCTTCATCTTCGACATCAACTCCATGCCAACGGCGATCCAGTGGCTGACCCATATCGTCCCTGCACGTTATTTCGTGGCCATTCTGCAAACCGTGTTCCTGGCCGGGAATGTATGGGCAGTTATCCTGCCGAACGCGGCGGCACTGGCGCTGATGGCGTTTATCTTGCTCATGCTGGTGCGGCGCAAGGCCAGCAAACGGCTGGAGTAACGGATATGCTGCAACATATTTTCGCGCTTACCATCAAGGAGTTCCTTGCCCTGCTGAAGGACAAGCGCAGCCGTTTTGTGATTATCGGCCCGCCCATCATTCAGCTGGTGGTATTTGGTTATGCCGCCACCTATGACCTCAACAGCGTTCCCTTTGCAGTGTATGACGAAGACAACACCGCGCTGTCACACCAGCTGACAGACCGTTTCGCTGGCTCGGAAACCTTCGAACTGATTGGCCATATCAAAAACGATGCCGAAATTGCACCGGCAATCAATCACAAACATGCCTTAATGGTGCTGCACATCAGTCCGCGTTTCAGTGATGATCTTGCCGCCGGAGAAAGCGCATCCCTGCAAGTTATCGTCGACGGCCGTAACTCCAATACGGCACTGCTTGCACTCAACTACGTGCGCAGCGTACTGCTGGATTTTTCTGCCGAGTGGGCACGCCAGCAACAACGCCCTCCGCCACCGGCCATACTGGTAACGCGCGCCTGGTTCAACAGCAACCTGGTGTCCCAGTGGTTTATCGTGCCCGGCATTATCGGCCTGCTGACGCTGGTGGTATCCCTGCTGGTTACGGCATTATCGGTCGCGCGTGAACGCGAGGAAGGCACCTTTGACCAGCTACTGGTCACTCCGCTGCGGCCGGTGGAGATACTGATCGGGAAGTCGGTGCCAGGACTGATTATTGGTTTGCTGGAATCAACATTTATTGTACTGGTGACAGTATGGTGGTTCGATGTGCCGCTACGCGGGCACATTGGTGCACTGTATCTGGGACTGTCCCTGTTCCTGCTCGCCAATATCGGCATCGGTCTGATGATTTCATCGATGGCGGTCACCCAGCAGCAGGGGTTGCTTGGGGCGTTCCTGTTCCTGGTGCCGGCGGTTATCCTGTCCGGTTTCGCCACGCCTATCGCCAATATGCCGGAAGCGGTGCAATACCTGACATTGATTAACCCGATGCGCTATTTTCTGGTTATCGTGCGCAGCGTATTCCTGGAAGGTGCGGGATTCGAACTGCTCGCGGCACAATACTGGCCAATGGCAGTAATCGCCCTTCTCAGCCTGTCGTCTGCTGGCTGGTTTTTTCGGCGTCGGATGTACTGATGGCACCCGAGGCATTGATACCACGGTAATTCACCAGCCAGCGATGATATTCCTCCGCTGGCATCGGCTTTGCAATAAAGTAACCTTGTGCCACATCACATTGCAGTTTTTTCAGCGCTGACAGCGTTTGCACATCTTCCACCCCTTCGGCTACCACCGACAGTTTGAAGCGATGCGCAAGATCCACAATCAATTCGACGATATTGGCATTGTCGCGCTCCTTGACCAGACCCGCCACAAACGAACGGTCGATTTTGAGCTCGTCAGCCGGAATATCCCGGAAATAGGAAAGACTGGAATATCCGGTTCCAAAATCATCAATTGAAATTCTTACCCCCGCGTCACGCAACTGTTTGAGCTTCTCGAAAACATCGCTGATATCTTCGATAAAAGACTGTTCCAGCACCTCAACGCACAACAGACTGTTATCCGAACGCCACAACTCACGGGCGCTGAGCACCGTATCAACAAAATCTGCGCGTGCCAGGATTTGCGGCGAAACGTTAACCGACACTTCCTGTTTCCCCCACGGATGTTCCCATTCACTCGCCAGACGCATCGCACTGTTCAGCATCCACTCGGTGAGTGGCCGGATAAATCCGGTTGATTCTGCAATCGGAATAAATTCATTCGGACCAACAATCCCACGAAATGAATTGTCCCAGCGCGCCAGCGCTTCTGCACCTACAGGCTTGCCGGTTAAGAGTGATATTTTTGGCTGAAAGTAAACGCGCATTTCGGATTTTTGAATGGCATCTTCCAGTGCCATTTCCATATCCCAGTGCTCCGAGTCTTCCTCTTCATCATGCCCCTTCGCAACGCAGCAAGGCTGGCCCGATGAGCGCGCCCGATGCTGCGCCTCATCGGCTGCCGCCAACAGCGCATCTGCGCCACGTGCATGCTCGGGATACAAGGCAATACCGATATTAACCGGGCAGCGAAACGTATCATGATCGAGTTGAACAGGCACATCCATCAAACGGTGGATCTTGTGCGCCGCCAATTCCGCATGGCCACTATTCATGACGCCTTGCAAAATCAGTGCGAATTGATCATCCCCAATACGAGCGATTTGGTCCCCTTCGCGGCGAACCTTCTCCAGCACTTTGGCAACGGTCTGCAAGGCGCTGTCGCCTGCCGCATAACCATGCTTTAAATTGATACGGCTGAAGTGCCGAATATCTATCAGCAACAAAGCCAGCGACACTTGATGCGTCGCCACTTCATTCACATCGCTTTCGAGAATGCGCAGAAAGTGCTGCCGTCCGTGCAGGTCTGTTACCGGATCTTTCATACAAACCTTCTTCCCCGCCTACAGGAAGACCTCCTTCATATCGATACCATACGCGCCGCGTTGCAAACCTTTGGCAACCGAAATGCTGTCATCCAGTTTGGAGAGATCCACCAGACGAAATTGTTGCAGCGGTTCCTTGTTACTGTCCAGCAACAACATGACAGAGGGCCGGAGGCGGCGCAGGCCATTGACAGAAATCACTGCGCCCACTTCACCGGTGGACAACTCTATTAACGAACCAGTCGGGTACAAACCTACCGTTTGAATAAATTGCTCGACCAGCTCGGCCTGAAAGGATTTTCCGCGAAGTTCGTATAATTCGGCAATCGCTTCATGTGGCGGCATGGGTTCATCTGCCGAATACAGACGCAGATTCGTCATCGCATCAAAACTGTCTACGATGCCGGCAATACGCCCGAAAATCGGAATGGCCGGGTTTTCCAGCGCTTGCGGGTAGCCACTTCCGTCGGCACGCTCGTGGTGCGCCGCAACCATTTGCAACACCTCCATGGGCAAACGCTGTTCCAGTGACAAGCCCGACGAGGTGGTGAGCATCCGTACGCTCTGGTCCACATGACCGCGCAACTTTTTATGTTCCTTACCGGTCAACTTGCCCGGCTTTTTAAGCAGCTCTACCGGCACGGCGCTCTTGCCAACGTCGAGTAACAAGCCGCCCAGCGCAAGCAACTCAATCGCAGATTTCTCCAGCCCGAGATGGCGACCAAACGTCGCACACCACACCGAGGTGCCCAATGCACGGGTATAGGTGCTGTCATCAAACTGCCTGAGCTTGATCACCAGCGTCATGGCACCCGGCGCACGAATCACGCTATCGACCACTCCCGCTATACTTTCGTTCAGTTCATCAACTTCAAACTCATTATTCTGACCCAGCTTGTCCATCACCTTGTGAAAATCTGCCTGCAAGCGTTCGTGTGCCTGCTCGGCAACAAAGTACTCCGCCTCAATAGCTGCCGTGTCCTGATATTCGTTTTTGCGTAGCGCGGTGTATTCGTTATGTAGCTCTGGTGGCAACACGGTTGGCTTGGCCACGACAGGCTGAGGTGGCGTGGTATAGACCTTCGGCCCTTCACGGACCACCCAGAACCTGGGATCAGGTGAATAACCCAGCTCGATATCGACGTAAACGTAGTTGCAATACTTGCGCAGGCGCTCAATATCTTTGAGGCTTTTGATTTTTACCCCCTCAAGTTCATAGGGAGTCTTCAGCCACGGCTTGTCCAATCGGGCAATGTACATGCCGATTTCAAGTCCATCGATGCTGGTTTTAACTTCCTTTTTCATACGGCCTGCTACAACTCCCTGCCCGGTGGCACTCCTTAATATAGCGTCTGCACAGATTTTTTCTTTGAAAACATCGCTGAAGGTGAGATTTGGCTAACCTGAGCCCCTCATCGAGGCTAGAATACGAAAAGACTTGTAGTTTGTTATACGACCTTTACTCGAAATCCGAATTTTATGCGGGAGACTGCGATGGATTTGGGGAACTAGAGAATATCCTCGATAAACCACGCCGAAAAGGCATGCCGGCCACTGACACCGGACTTTTTATAGACTGACGAAGCCTGCTGACGAACTGTTTTTTCCTGGGTGTTTCTTACCAGCGCGATCTCTTTCAGGCTCAGCCCCTTCAACAGCAACCAGCCGACTTCCACCTCACTGCCTGTTAGCCCCCACTCTGCAAACTGTTGGGTGACAACATTGCCCAGCTTCTTGCGCGCTTCCAGCACGTATTTTTTGGGTTGATCTCTGGATGTATTCGCAGTCTGAAGCTCTTGCTGTAGAGACCTGATCTCAAGCCTCTGTTGGCGCAGCCCCAATAATAACCAGGCAATCGCAGCCATCGAAATTGTGACGACAATCGCCTCTTTAATCACATGATCAATATCTGCGCCATGAGAAAGATCTGCTACAAGATCAACACCACTTGCGACAACCACAATGGCTAATACAAGAATTATTATGAGTTGTTTGAGAGGAACATTATGCACAGTGGAGGCCTGTATATAAATCAGTGGCTTATGATATCGGACATATGTCCCATGCGAAACTCCTTATAGCATCAGCCCGATGATTTAGCGCCAGACATAGCCGATATTATCGTTACACAAACTTTGATGAGGACGTCATGATGAGTAACGAAATTCGTGTCTGGGATCTGCTGGTCAGGATTTTTCACTGGAGTCTGGTACTGGGCTTCACCATTGCCTACCTCACCGGTGAAGAAGAAGGCAGCTTGCATATTTACTCCGGCTACGCCGTGCTCGGGCTTATCACTTTCCGGGTTATATGGGGGTTTATCGGCAGTCGATATGCACGTTTCAGTGACTTCGTGCATTCACCAAAATCAGTATCACGGTATCTGAAGAGCCTGTTAACCCGGAAGCCTGAACACCATACCGGACACAACCCGGCCGGTGGCTGGATGGTAATCGCTATGTTACTGAGCCTTTTTGTTGTCTCATTCAGCGGGCTCAAGCTGTATGCCGTTGAAGAAGGTCTTGGGCCATTGGCAGGCCCCCTTCCCACGCTATCTGTTATCAGCCCGGCCTACGCTGATGATGACAGTGATGGCGAAGAAGAATTCTGGGAGGAAATTCACGAAGCTTCGGCCAACTTTATGCTGTTGCTTATATTCCTGCACATTACCGGCGTAATTGTTTCCAGCCGCATGCACGGCGAGAATCTGGTGAAAGCCATGGTTACGGGGAAAAAATATCGGGAATAGAATGCCTGTCACTTGTATCTAACAGAGAGCACCGTAGAGCAGCGACGCGCTAAAACCTAAAACAATCGCTATTTCTTTTGCAGGATGGGGACGTGGGATACTTTCGCAACTCTTTGTTGTTTATATTTTTTATTCTTTCAAGCATCTACGGACCCGTATCCGCCAACACGACGGCCGCTACCGATAACACCATCCGCATCGGTGTCCTCGCCTATCGGGGCAAAGCGCCGGCACTGGAACGCTGGTCAGCCACGGCTGACTATCTTTCGGAACGTATTGACCGACATTTCGAAATTGTTCCGCTCGACCTCGATGAAATGTCCAGCGCCATTAATCTGGGCAACCTGCACTTCACGCTGACCAACCCCGGCAACTACGTCAGTCTCGAAGCCCGTTTCGGTGCCTCACGCATTGCCACCATGCAAACCCGTGATCAGGAACAAACCCGTGTTCGTTTTGGTGCAGTGATATTCACTCAGTCTGAAAATACGGATATTCGGTCGCTCAGAGATCTGAAGGGAAAATCCTTCATGGCCGTCAGTCCTATTGCATTTGGCGGCTTTCAGATGGCCTGGCGTGAATTAACGGAAAGCGGCGTCGACCCCTTCCGTGACTTCAACGATCTCCAGTTTGCCGGATTTCCTCAAGACAAGATTATCCACGCCGTACTGGACGGCAGTGTCGACGCCGCCACAGTGCGCGCCGAAACACTACAACGTATGGTCGAAGCCGGAACGATAGATCCCAAAGCTTTCCGGATTCTTAACCCGCAACATCAACAAGGCAGCACGCTTCCCCTGAGTACCCGGCTGTACCCGGAATGGCCATTTGCCACGCTAAAAGACACACCGCGAGAACTGGCTACCCGGGTAGCGCAAGCCTTGCTTTCCATGCCTGCCGATCACCCTGCAGCACAAATTTCGCGCACTGCCGGATGGACAATTCCGCTGGATTACTCGCCGGTACACCGATTAATGAAGACCTTAAAAATCGGCCCTTATCAGGTATTGCGACAAACTTCATTTTCAGCGGTTCTCAAACGTTATGCCGGGTGGGTAGCGGGCGCTGCCATACTCTTGTTGTTTTTGATAGTTGTGAACGGTTATATCACCCGGACCAACCGCAAGCTCAAACATGCACAAGCCGTTTTACAAGAAGAAATTTCTGAACGGAAACTTTCCCAGGAAGCGCTGGCGCGCTATCGCGACACCCTTGAAGAACAAGTCACAAAACGCACCGAAGATCTGAAACAAACCAACCGGTCACTGGAAAAAAGCCGTATCGCCCTGCGTGAGCTGGTAAGAATCACCAGTGCTCCGGATTTGTCACACGACGAAAAGCTTGCGCGACTACTGGATACCGGTCGCGAGTATTTCAATCTGCCGGTTGCCGTCCTCGCCAGTATCGAAGCGGACGGGCAGCGCATTTGCAGGGTCTCGGGGGATACCGGGCTGGTATCCGGACGCTATGGCCCCTTGAGCAACAAGAATGTAGCCCGTCTTCTTGAGCACAACGGTGAACCCGTGGACATCCCCAACCTTGAAAATGAGACCGGTATCAGAAACTACCTCGGAAGCGCCGTTATGGTTGATGGCCGAATTCACTGCACGCTGGAATTTGCAGGGCCGAAGCCGCGTCATCGCGTCTTTAGTCGATGGGATCACGAACTGCTGAAAGTCATGGCGCAGTGGATCGGTGACGAAGTGGAGCTACAAATTGCGCACGAATCGCAACAACGCCATCAGGCCGAGTTCGCGCGCGTCTCACGCATGAACACTATCGGTGAGATGGCTGCCAGTCTGGCCCATGAACTCAATCAGCCGCTAACCGGAGCGATAAACTATTGCAGCGGTTGCTTGCGAATGTTGCGCGAAGGGAATGCTGACAAGGAGAAACTGACTCACGGCATGGAGAACGCGGTGGAAGGTGCAAGGCTGGCAGCGAATATTATCCGACGGATTCGCGAGTTTGTGCAGAAAGGCGAGCCCCAGAAAAATGCTGTAGACCTGAACCATGCGGTGCGCAACGTAACCACCCTCGTTATGCACGAGGCACGTCTGCACAACGTGGATATCCGCCTTGATCTGGATAAAAACCTGCCTCCCGTCGAAGGTGACATGATCCAGCTGGAACAAGTCGTACTGAATTTTATCCGGAATGGAATCGATGCAATGGATGCCGTGAAATCCACAAACCGCATCCTCACAATCACAACGCGTAACATGGAAGGAGAGCGAGTCATGGTAAGCGCAACAGACAATGGGGAAGGCATAACCGTCGAGGCAATGCCAAAAATATTTGATGCTTTCTACACCACCAAACCGGAGGGCATGGGCATAGGCTTGTCAATCAGCCGCTCGATTATTGAATCCCATCAGGGCCGGATCAAAGCCAGATCCTTATCCGCCGGCGGCACCGAATTCTTTTTTGAAATCCCGACCCAACAGGTACGATTGTCATGAGCCCGATCATCAGCATCGTTGATGATGACCGCATCGCCAGAGAGTCACTGAAGTGGCTTTCCGAATCGGCACATCTATCAGTCTGCGAATACGCGTGTGGGCAAGACTTTCTGGATCAATTTGACGACAGTACCCCAGGTTGCGTGGTACTGGATGTTCGTATGCCGGATATCAATGGCATGGAACTGTATGCCCGGCTGAAGCAAACCGGTGCCACCACACCCGTCATTATTGTCACGGGCCATGCCGATGTCGCCATGGCCGTGCGCGCCATGAAAGCCGGCGCCTACGACTTTGTGGAAAAGCCTTACAATGATGCCTTGATGTTGGAACTGCTCCAGAACGCAATCGCCTACGACCGCGACAAGCGCGAAGACCAGGTGCTGGTGGATGACATCCGTTTCCGTATCGACTGCTTAACACCGCGCGAACATGAGGTCATGCAACTGGTGCTGCGCTCCAGACAAAACAAGGTCATTGCCTCCGAACTGGGTATCAGTATTAAAACGGTAGAACTACATCGCGCAAACCTTATGGGGAAGATGAATGCCGGCTCGCCTACCGAGCTTGTCCGTCTTGCCATGATCGCCGGTATGGACCAAATCTAGGGCATGCCCTAGCTAGGGTTCATACCAGTTATTGTTTCTCCCTGTATTGCCTAGACTCCTCCGGGTCATTATGACCCCAAAAAGGAGACTAAAAGGATGTCTAATTTACTGCGCAAAAGCCGCAAAACGCTGCGCCCCTACGCCATTGGCTTGTTAAGCATGACATTGGCTTCATTAGCTCTGGTTCCTCAGGCCGGAGCGGACCCAAAGAAAGAAATTACCATCATTCACGTCAGTGACGTTCACGGACACATGCTCCCTCACGATGAAGATTTTGCTGTCGCCGGTAACCGGGAAAACGCTGGCGGTGTTGCCAGGCTGGCGACCGGAATCCGGAACATCCGCGAACGTGTTGGTGTTGAAAACTCACTGACCTTTATGGTGGGTGATTCAACCCACGGTGGCGCCGAAGTACTGTTTACCCTGGGCAATGCCATCATGCCGGTGTTTAACGCCTTCGGCATTGATGCTTTCGTAATGGGCAACTGGGACTTTGCCTACGGGACCCGTGTCACACGCAGCCGCTACGTCGACTCGCTGAAGGGCAAGATCCCGATGTCGAAAAACAACCAGACTACGCTGAGCTCAACCATCCCCGCGTGTACTGGCAAAGCAAGTGCTGCAGACTGTAACGTCATCGCAGCCAACTACCCGGCCATAGCAAACAACGTTTACTACTTTAAGGAAAACGCGGTGGGTGCGGCACGTAAGCCTAACCTTGATCCTTCAAACCGCGTGTTCCAGCCCTGGGTCATCCGCGTAGCCAACGGCGTGAAAGTCGGCTACGTCGGCATCACCAGCTCACGCCTGCCAGTGCAGAACCCTCTGTTCAACCTCGGCTTGCGGTTCACCAAGGGATACACCGAACTCCCCGGCGATATCGCGGCAGCCAGAACGGCCGGTGCAGATATCATCGTGCTGGCAACCGAGCTTGGCCTGGGTGACAACATACAGCTCGCCAAAGAGATCAAAGGGATAGACGTTATTCTCAGTGGCGACACCCATGAGACCATTCCTGATCCTATCGAGATCAAAAATGTATTCTCCGGTCACAAGGTCATCATCATCGAATCCGGTGAGGATGCCTATCTGGGTGAACTAAAACTTGTCGTCAAGGGCAACGAGATCAAGGACTATGCGTTTACCTTGCACGAGATGACAGACGAAGTGGCTGAAGATACCAGCGACTACTTTGTCACCGGTGGCATCAAGGCACTGGTTGCCGAGAACACCAAAAGCTTTTATGACGGCCCTGACTTCACCTGCCATACGTTCGGACCGGGTGGCTTCCAGTTTGGAAAAGGTCACACTCTGTGTACCCCGCTGGATGAAGTTGCCGGGTACACCGAAGTTAAACTGGAACGTCGTGATGTCATTGGCGACATCATGAACAACTTCATCGGCGATGCCACGCTGGCGCTCGGCAAGAATACCGGCGCATCGATTTCTGATGACAATGCATTCGCTATCAGCAACGGCTTCCGTTTCGATATCCCGGTTCTGGGTTCAGGCACACCGCTCGACGGCCCGGCTGGTGGCGTGTCGAATGGTGCCATCACGGTTGGTGAAATCTACAATTTCATGCCGTTCACCCCTGCTGTATCGCTGGTCGACTTCACCGGTGGTCTGCTACGCGGCCGTTATGAAGGTTTCCTGGAAGGCGTCTTTGATCCACATTCCTTCCGCCATCGTGGTGGATGGTGGATGGGCTTCTCAGACAACATGCGTTTCGTGATGGATCTGGAGTTGTCACCGACGTCTGTTCCCTTGCAAACCATTGGTGGACGTATCCTGTCGATGGAACTTAATGGTAACCCGGTTGACCCGAGCAAAATTTATACAGTGGTTAGCTGTTATCCCAACGGCGAAGGGACCGACCGCCAGTGCCGGACGTCAGGTGGCCGTAACATGCGTTTCCCGTGTGGCGAATTTAACCCGGACCAGGGCATACCAAGCATCGTCGGCCTGTGTGAACCTCTCAACACAGAGAACATCGTCGACACATCGCGGAAACCAGCTGTCCTGCAAGTTGCACCTAATGACTTCTGGGTGCCTGCACAGGTTCTGCGTGAGCACCTGAAGAGCAACGTCATCACCATGGCGCAGTTCGGACCACGCCGTAAAAATACTGAGACAGTTCCCTACAATGGCTGCCCGGGCAATCCGCCTGCCCTTGATCAGAACTGCGACGGTGTGCCGGATTCATCCTATGGTGAAGTTCAACCGGCGTTTGGTGCAGGTCCTACCTGGCTTGGACGCCTGCTGGTCGGAGGCGACAAGGACGATCATTAGAGCCTGGTAACGCTCCATAGGGGCGCTATTCCCGTTTGTTACGGGGTAGCGCCCTTTTTTATGTTCTAGGGTAAACCCGAGAATGAAATCGGGTACGACCCAGTTACGCAACCGGCAAACCGTCCATAGACTGGACTGCGTAATAACAGATCACGACAAATCATACGAGGAAAGCATCATGTTCAAGAAAACCAGTTCAGGCATAATCGCCGCGCTGATCACGGGGCTGATGATCATGCCCGCAAGTGTTACGGCGCACAAAAAAGAAAAAAGCTATGTGCTCACCGGCAACTGCGCCCAGCTGCCTGCCGGTCGCACTACTGAATTTCACGGCAACCCGCAAACCAGTAATCTGAACCTGGCTATGGCCGGGAATCAGTGGGTGGTATTCGACCACTTCATGCAAGCGTTCAACGAGTACCGTGATGCAAGTGGTGAGGAGCATGTCGACCTCACCGCCATTGGCAATCAACCGCGTACCCTTGAAGGGCTGCAACAACACGGCGCTGATTATTTTATTGAACTGATCCCACCGGGTCAGGAACGCAACCAGATCAAAAGCGGCTGCATGTTGCTCGGCAACGAAGATGACCGCAACTTCCTGCCGACCAGCATACAGGTTGATTTTGATGTATTTACCAGCACCAACTTCAACCTGATGCGTAATCTGGCCGCCAGTGGATTCGTTAGCGAGGCCATTCCGTACATACGCAACCAACTAACCCTGATGACGGATTCTGCGAACAGCTCCGGCATAGGCACAGGTGCTGATCCAACTATCGATGCCACACTCGACCTGCTAGACCCGAGCGTGCGCGTTTCTGAAGTGGACCACATTAACGAAGGCGTCCATCGCGGCATCAACGCCATGTATCAGCGCATGGATGAATATACTCGCCTCAACGGCAGTGCAGCCGACGTGGCAGCGCTGGATATGCTGCTGGTCGCAGTCGCTGCCCCGCAACCGGGTTCACCGGCAGCAACCCGCACAGGCATCAGCACCAACTTTGATCTGGCAACCAACCCCGCCTGCAACTACAGCGGTCATGCTTCAATTGCCGACGGCACCCTGCGCATGTGTGAGTTTGCCGTACTCAACAAGGCCAACACTCACGAAACTCGCGTCCATCACGTGGAAACGCCCGAGCGCATCCTGGCAGGTGAATCCGATGTCGGTCCGGTCTGGGTATCCGAACTGCAACTGGCGGTCAACAACGGTGATGCTGTGAGCGGCTACCAACCTATCGATTCCGTCAACCGTCCTGTTGTCTACTCGGTCGCTTTCCTTGCCACCATGAGCAAGAAGCACAGGAGGCTGGCGAAGAAATGGGTGAACTTCCTGCGCAGCCCTGAAGGTGTGCAGATCTATGTTGACGGAGGCTTCTCGGCGCTGACCGGTACTGAACAGGGTGAACGGTATTCGCTGGATGGCGACGGCAATCTTGTGACTGAGCAGTTCACACCTTAATAAACAAAAACGTTTTAACTTTTTCCTCCCCCTTGAGGCGCTGCTCACGTTTGATACGGAGTAGCGCCTTTTTTTCGGTGCTGCAACTTAACTAATTATCAGTATCAAGAAAGGCATCCAGTAGCGGCTGGTAATTACCTTTATCCGCCTGCCTGAGAGCAGTAATGTAATTGCGCCGATGCTCTCCTGAATCTTGCAAGTGCGCACGTCCCCAGTCAATCGGCTTTTCATCCAGTGTTTTTACCAGCAAGGCATCCGTTGCAATACGCGCATGACGGCCGTTGCCATTGGAAAAAAGGTGGATCTGCACCAGGCGATGATGAAAGCGCAAGCTGATCTCTCGCCGTGTAAACGTTTTCTGCTCAATCCAGTAATTTACATCGTCCAGAAGATTTCGTAGCGTGACCACAATCTGTTCCGGCGCAACCCCGATATTTTTTCTGTTCGCCTGAATCGACCAGCCCACGTCCATACTTCGCCAAACAGCCGCCGGTGTAATTGCAATAAAAAAGCTTCACTCAATACTCGCGGTTGTTTCTGCCGGACGAGCCAGCGTAATCCATCCTGAATATTGACCTGCTCCAGCTGGTCGCGAGTTTAAATATGTGAAAACTTCAGGCCCGAGCGTTCATCCGGATCAAGCGGCGTAGCACCATCTGGATCGTCCATAATCCGATATCCTTTCAATCATCCCAGAAATCACGTGGCATCTTCGCCTGCAACTCATCTTTCAGACGTTGTACTTCTTTTTCTTTGTTCTCTTCAGACAATTGCTGACCTTCCAACATCATCTGCACAGAGCCCTGCTCAACAATACGACGAGCCACATTTTCCGCCTGGCGTTCGATCAGTGTTCTAACGTCTTCTCCTGCGCGAGGAACCATCGCATAAACAAAACGACAATCCATAGCCTCAGCCGTCTGTTGTAATTTTTTAAGGGTCACACTGCCATCCAACTCAGAACGTTCAAGGTAGGATGCCGTACTACGATGTCCGCCCAGGCGCTTGCTCAAAGCTGCCCCGGACATTGTCAGTGCCGAGCGCAACGTCCTGATCCAGCCCTGCCCCGGTTGGGGCAGGCGCAACAATGCAACAGCCTCATCCACTATGCGGCTGTTCTGCTCTCGGGCTATTTGTTTGAATTTTGCGCTCATTGGTATAAATATATTTAGACTATAGATATATACAAGTATATTTATACTTATACATTTGCCAAGCATATGTCGTATTATATTTATACAGTTATTGATGTCAGTGGCGCCAGAGCCGTATCGATAACATCCGAAATGCCAAATGTCTTTTTTACAATCCCTGACAGTTCTTCATAGACAGGGCATGCAGGATTCGCCTGAGACCTGAAGAAGAGCCGCGTACATCCATGCCTTGTATAAGGGATGATTAACCTCACGCTTTCCTCTCCCTAGAAAAGTTTCAACGATGGCATCTTTGCCAGTTCGCTTAACATCTGTCCATTGCTCGAGCTCGAGAATAATTGCTGTATCAGTCTCACTTCCTTGGAAAATCGTTAAACAACGATTGCCGCTGTTCGGCTGAAAGACCACAAGAATACCGGGCGTTATATCTGAACGTGATCAATGGCGCATCTGTTTTGCTTGGAAAAGCGGCGACGGCCAGAAGGTTGAGATTGTTGATTACCACCAGGAGTATTACAGATGAAAACGCTGCCTAATATTCATCCCGGTGAAGTTCTGCTTGAGGAATTTCTTAGTCCAATGGGGTTCTGGATGGAACTGCAGGCCAACTACGATCTGGAAGAGGCCAGAAAATCTTCCAATATAGTCTATATATACAGAATATTATACTCCAACCCATACTTACAACGTTCACTCAGGATAGTGTTCAAATTCATTGGTATCGGCAGTTAACAAACGCAGAAATCTGGAATTCACAAATAGCTTCTCACGGCCGACTTTGATTTCTTCCAGCACGCCAATATCGCGCAGCATCTTTAAATATTTCGAGGCGGTTTCGCGATGGCCAATGCCGGCGTCCACCAGGTTGCCGATTCGACAATAGGGCTGGATGAAGATCTGATCCACCAGTTCTCGACTGTAGATGGTTGGCTCGCGGCGGCGGACATACTCAACGGTGTGTTCCAGAAGTTGCCGTGCGGCACGAATTTTCTCGGCTGTCCATTGCGCGGTATCCTTCACGGCCAGCAGCATGTATTCCAGCCATGCCTGCCAACGCGCCTCGTGTGTCACCTCCAGGAGTAAGCGGTAGTAGTCCGCTTTGTTCTGGATGATATAACGGGACAGGCACAGTACCGGCAACTCCAGTAACTGCTTGTCCACCAGGTAGAGGATATTCAGGATACGGCCGGTACGACCATTGCCGTCCGTGAATGGGTGAATGGCCTCAAATTGATAATGTCCGGCGGCCATCCGCACCAGCGGGTCCAGTTCTTCGTGTTCGTGGAGGAAGCGTTCCCAGTTAGCCAGTTTGTCGCGCAATAGCGCCTCGCCTTCCGGCGGTGTGTAGATAATTTCGCCAGTACGGTCATTGGCGAGCTTGATACCCGTCACCTTACGAATATCCAGGTCGGTGTCTTTGATCATACGGCAGACATCGACGGCGATAGCGGTACTCAGTGGTCGTTTCTTCAGGGCCTGATACCCCTGGTTTAGCGCAGTGCGGTAGCGCAGCGTCTCCTTGGTAGCGGCGTCAGCCTGATTGCCGGCCGTTTCTGCAAACCGGAACAGCTTGTCCGTGGTGGTCACGATGTTCTCGATCTCGGAACTGGCCTGCGCCTCCAGGAGTGGGATGGTATTAATCAGTACGGCCTGGTTGGGCAGGGTTTGGCCAATCTGCTTGAGCTCGGCCAACGCCACGCGCGCCTCGGTGCAGAGTTTCAGGATGGCTTTGGTTTCAAGCTCCTGACTTGGGGGTAGCGGCGGTAGGTCGTTGTAAGGCCTGGCGGGGTCGAAGCTGACCATTCTGATATATTTTCCTTTAATATCAATATTATGCAGATAGAATTAATTACATCGCCCCTTCCATCGCTAACTATCATGCCAATATATGTCGAGACATACAAATATTCTCGACATGTTTTTTTGATATGTCGACGCGACCGTCATGTCTGGTTTATATGTCGAACATTGCCAACCAAAAAGAGGGGTGATTGGAGGACTACAAGCGGAAAGCAAATTATAACTAATCGATTATTAGTTACAATTTAAGATATTGTGGCGGAGGAGGAGGGATTCGAACCCTCGGTCTTTTCTTATATTACAATAGGTTAGTTAGTCATGCTGTCAAATTGCTGCCAAAATCCTATTACATCGTGTTGGCGGTGAACTCGCAGGAACGATTGCAGGTTAACCGCATGAAAACTGGATACAGAAGGTGGAAATTATAATAAAAGACACTGAAACGGGGAACTTCATTACCTTGAAATATGTCTGAAGACATGCTAGTTTTTCTGACATTAGTAGAGAGACAATACCATGTCTACAGCCGAAACAATCCGTAAGCACGTGCTGCGAGTCCGGCGGGGTGAGCCGTTTACCAATACACGGCTCCTCAAACTGGGTTCTCGTGCGTCCGTGGATAAAGCACTGTGCCGCCTGGTTGATGAAGGCTTGATCCAGCGTATCGCCCGGGGCGTGTTCGTGCGCCCCAGAGAAAACCGGTTCATCGGTAACGTAATGCCCGACGTATCCAGGGTCGTGGAAATCATGGCCAGAGATCACGGTGAAACCATTCAGGTTCACGGTGCGGAAGCAGCGCGACGATTCAAACTGTCCACCCAGGTTCCGACCCTGCCGGTCTTCTATACCAGTGGGCCAACCCGGGAGCTCAAGGTTGGCAACCTTACCGTCAGGCTAAGACACGTCAGTCGTCGGAAACTCCTGCTGGCCGGTAAGCGGCCGGGCCTGGCGCTATCGGCGCTATGGTACCTGGGAAAAAACAACGTGAATGCCAGTGTAATCAGCGCTATTCGGGCAGGCCTGACAGCGAAGGAATTTGAAACCCTGAAAAACACCGACCTGCCCGCCTGGATGGCGGGAGCATTGCAAAAGTATGGCAAGGCAGCCGCACATGCCTGAGCAATTCCTCCATCTACCCACTGAAGACCGGAAAGAGATCCTTCAAACCGCTGCAGCGCAGCTGGGGCAACAGGCTACGGTATTGGAAAAAGATGTATGGGTCTGCTGGACATTGCAGACCCTCTTTACCCTGCCTGGCGCCCATCCAATGGCATTCAAAGGTGGCACGTCCCTGTCAAAAGTCTACGGCGTCATTGAGCGCTTCTCCGAGGACGTTGATATCACCCTCGACTACCGGGCTTTTGATGATAAGTTCGATCCGTTTGCAGACGATGCAAGCAAAAACGCCATCAAGAAATTCGGTGAGCGCCTGAAGAGTTATGTCCTCCGGTATGCAAACGATGTCGTTGCTCCTTATATGAAAGCCCAACTGCAGATCCTGCCCAATCCGGAAAACTACGGTATCGAAGTGTCTGATGATGGAGAGAGGATCCGGATCCAGTACCCCTCTGCCATCGAAGGCAGTGATCAATATCTGAAAAGTAGCATTCTGGTTGAACTGGGTGGCCGCAACGTCATCGATCCCAATGAGCGACATATCGTTTCTCCCGATATAGCGAGGTTGGTAACCGGCCTCGATCTTCCTTCAGGAGAGGTCGTTGTACTTTCACCGGAACGAACGTTCTGGGAAAAGGCGACACTCATTCATGTCGAATGCAACCGCAAGCAAATCAAAGTCAATGCGAACCGGCTATCCCGGCACTGGTACGACTTAAGGATGCTCGCCCGTCATGCCTCAGGAAAGACTGCGCTCAATAACAGGGGGCTTTTCGAAGATGTCGTCCGGCACAAGCAGGTGTTTTTCAATACGTCCTACGCCAACTATGATGCCTGCCTGGCCAGTGATCTGCGTCTGGCACCCAATGATCAGCTCATCAAAGCGCTTCGAACGGATTACGAAGCAATGTTGAGCGCAGGGATGATGTATGGTGATCCACTGTCATTCGACAAAATCATTTCCGACATTCATGAAATCGAGCAAGCAATTAACGACGGGTAGACCGGCAGAATTCCATACTAACCGATACGGGAGCTGAATCCATTGATTCCAATCCCAGGTTAACATCGCCATCCAGAAAACTGAAACGCATTCCGATCAACGACTCTATCCCAACCAGGTTCGAGCTATTTCAGCTCAGGAAAATTGCTGGCAAAAAGCTGGCAATTTATCGTGGAAACCAGATAACGGCAGCGTTGAAATAAATCGTACCCTATTGATTTTGCACGATCTTAATTTTCAAGGAGAAAGCGTATCGAGGGCTTTGCCTTCAATTAACTTATTGTTTCTATTTGCTTTTGGCGGAGGAGGAGGGATTCGAACCCTCGATACGTTTACACGTATACACACTTTCCAGGCGTGCTCCTTCAACCACTCGGACACCCCTCCAGGAAGCCGCGCAGGATATAACGGATGCCCCGGAAAGGCAATTCCACTCAGGAGATAATCCGCGTCGGACCGCGCTTTGGTGGACGTTTGGTCGCACCGCGCTGGGCTTTTTCATTAGCCCGATCGGAGATGTTTCGGGTCATGCCGTGTAGCGCTTCGGCGGCTTTGAAATATTCGCGCGCCAGATCTGCGATTTTGCGGCGCTGGGAACGGGCTTCGTCGCGCATGGCATCGAATGCCTGGATGGCGGTGAAGTCGCAGCGTTCCATAAGGATGCCAACCACCATGCTGATTTCACGATTTTGCGACAGCGCCTTGTCCATCTGTTCCATGGATTCCTTCATGTGGCGCATGTCTTCTGCGTGGTGCAAGGCGGCTTGCACGGCGGGAATCAGCTGCTCGGCGTCCAGCGGCTTGACCAGGTAGGCCAATGCACCGGCGTCGGTGGCACGTTGTACCATCTCCTCTTCTCCGTAGGAGGTCAGAGCAATAAACGGCAGGTCTACTTCACGCAGCGCGACAGCAACTTCAAAGCCGTCTTTCAGCGGCATGCGTAAATCAAGGATGGTTAGGTCGGGATGATGTTCCAGCGCAAGTCGTTCGGCTTCGTCGCCGTCGCGCGCCTGTAGTACTTCGTATCCACCGGCCTCCATGGCCAGGGTGAGTAGGTCGAGATCTTCAGCGTTGTCATCAGCGACCAGTATAAGAGGTGCATTCATTCCACTTACTCCAGACATCAGATCAGATACACTACGTATTTCAGAGGAGTATACACGTGAATATCCTGACGGGTGACATTGGCGGTACTCATACTCGCCTTGCTTTGGTTATACCCGAATCCGGGCGTCTTCGGTTAGCATATGTCAGCCAATATACAAGTCTGGATTTCGATGGCCTTGAACCCATCATCGAATGTTTTCTGCACGATCATCCGGAGACCAGGCCACACCACGCAGCCTTCGGGGTTGCAGGGCCCGTTATCGAGGGCCGCTCTAACACTACCAACCTGCCCTGGCAGCTATCGGAAGCCTCCCTGTCTACCGCATTGGAATTGCCGCATGTACATTTACTGAATGACCTTGAAGCACTGGCATGGGGCATAGACACATTGGACGGCAACGCTCTGGAATCATTGCAGACAGGCATAGCCGCTGAATCGGGAAACAAGGTGGTGATCGCCGCCGGCACCGGGCTGGGGCAAGCGGGCTTGACGTTCAATGGTGCGCACCATCAACCCTTTGCCTGTGAAGGTGGACACACGGATTTTGCACCACAGACAGACCGGGATGCAGCACTGCTCAAAGTACTGCAAACACGTTACGGACACGTTAGCTGGGAGAGGATCGTTTCCGGATCTGGGCTGGTTGAACTGTTCCGACAGTTAATAGCAACATCTGCAAGTAATACACCCGACTGGCTTGAAGACACTGAACAGGATGCAGCAGCCAACATCAGCCAGCGCGCCTTGGCAGGTGATGACGCGTTATGTGTTGAAGCACTGGACTGGTTTGTTGAACTCTACGGTCGTGAAGCCGGTAACCTCGCGCTCAAACTGAATGCACGGGGTGGCTTGTATCTGGGTGGTGGCATTGCCCCGAAAATCCTGCCTGCGCTAAAGACGGGGCGTTTTATAGAGGGGTTTCTGGATAAAGGCCGTATGCAGGCGCTACTCACCTCGGTACCCGTTCACGTGATTTGCGATGAGAAGACAGCGCTATACGGGCTGGCACGCTATGCGCTGCTTGCAGAAACTACTTAACAACTTTCAGTGAGGGGCGTGTTGGTGGTTCCGGCTTGGTATCATCAGGATCAGGCGGATCGCTGTCTTCACCAAACATCATACCGCGACCGTTTTCCTTGGCGTAAATCGCCAGCACCGCATCCATCGGGATAGCAACCAGTTGGGAAACACCACTGAAGCGCGCCAGAAAGGTCACTTCATCATTACTGACACGTAGCCCCTCAACAGCGCCGGGGCCAACGTTAAGAACGATTTTGCCATCCTTTATATAGTTCTTAGGAACATCAACCCCTTGCGCATCCGCATCGACCATCAGGTGGGGGGTGCATTGATTGTCCAGCAACCACTCGTGTATGGCGCGAATCAGGTAGGGTCGATTCGGGGTCATTGCGCGCTGACGCTACTCGCGCATCTCCCTTTCGGTTTCAGTCAGACTGGCCTGAAACGTTTCGCGCGCGAACAGACGTTCTGCGTAATCCATAACCGGCTTGGCCTGGGCGGGCAGTTCAATACGGTAATGCTTGAGACGCCACATGATGGGCGCCAGGCTGGTATCGACCAGTGAGAAATCATCACTAAGGAAAAATGGCTTGGCTGCAAACACTTCCGCACTGGACGCCAGACTGTCGCGCAATGCCTTGCGGGCTTTCGCAGCGGTCTTCTCGCCCTTCTCCATATCGGTCAGCATGGTGTACCAGTCTTTCTCGATACGGAACAGCGCCAGACGGCTGCGCGCGCGCGAGACCGGGTCAACCGGCATCAGTGGCGGATGCGGGAAGCGCTCGTCGAGGTATTCGATAATGACCTGGGGATCGTACAACACCAGCTCCCGGTCCATGAGCGTAGGAACACTCTGGTACGGATTCAGGTCAATCAGGTCTTCTGGCAGATTGTCCGGATCGACGTTGATGATCTCGACCATAATCCCCTTCTCGGCCAGCACCATGCGCACACGGTGGCTTTGCGGGCAGGATGCATCGGAAAACAGTGTCATCACCGGACGGCGATTGGCAACTACAGCCATGTAATTTCTCCAGGTGTTCTAGTGGATGTCCTTCCAGTACTCTTTCTTGAGCAGGTAGGTAAGGATGAGCAACACGAACAGGAACAGTATCACCTTGATACCCAGTGCCTGCCGCTCCAGCTTGATGGGCTCACCCATGTAGGCCAGGAAGTTTACCAGATCACGCACGGTACGATCGAAGTCCGGCGGCGTCTGACTGCCCTGCTTGATCAGTTCCAGACCCACCAGCACCTGATGCTCGTGGCCCTGACTATTGGTCTCTGTCTCGAAAACCGGTTTCTGCAAACCTTGTAATTCCCACAGCACATTCGGCATACCGACTTTGTTGAACACCTTGTTGTTCACACCAAACGGACGACTGTCATCCTCATAGAACGTGCGCAGGTAGGTGTACAACCAGTCAACGCCACGGACACGGGCCACCAGCGTCAGGTCAGGCGGCGCAGCACCAAAATATTTTTCGGCGTCACGCGTGCTCAGAGCGATATTCATGGTGTCGCCGGTCTTCTCACCGGCGAACATCAGGTTCTCGATAACGTCGTCTTCACTTATACCAAGGTCGCGCGCCGTGCGGTTATAACGCTGGTACTTGGCAGAGTGACAACTCAGACAGTAGTTGACGAAAGTACGCGCGCCACGTTGCAGTGATTCCTTGTTAGTCGGATCAATCTGCGCCTTGTCAAGATGCGCTCCGCCAGCACTGGCCAGAACCAATGCAGGAGAAGCAAGTAACAAAATTGCGAGTAGTTGTTTTTTCATTATTCGTTACCCCGTAACCCTGTCCGGAACCGGCTTGGTCTTGTCCCATCGTGTGTAGAACGGCATACCCAGGAAGAAAGTGAAATATATCACCGTGAAAATCTGGGACATCATAGTTCTGAGGTCATTCGGTGATTTTGTACCGAGCCAGCCGAGCACTACGAAAGACACGACAAACAACGCCAGCATGATCTTGTAGATCGGTCCACGATAGCGAATCGATTTTACCGGGCTCTTGTCCAGCCAGGGCAGGAAGAACAGGATGACCACAGCAGCACCCATCACGATAACACCGAGGAACTTGGCCGTCAGCGGGCCAATGTCAAATGTCACGGCGCGTAACATGGCGTAGTACGGCGTGAAGTACCACACCGGCGCAATGTGCTCGGGTGTCTTCAATGGATTAGCCGGTTCGAAATTCGGCTTCTCAAGGAAGTAACCACCACCTTCCGGAACAAAGAAGATCACAATGGAGAAGAAGATAAGGAACACCACCACACCCACCAGATCCTTGACCGAGTAATAAGGGTGGAACGGAATGCCGTCGAGCGGGATACCGTTTTCGTCCTTGTGCTTCTTGATCTCGACACCATCCGGGTTGTTGGAACCCACTTCGTGCAGCGCCAGAATATGAACCACGACCAGACCTGCCAGTACAAACGGCACGGCAATAACGTGCAGGGCGAAGAAGCGATTCAGCGTCACGTCGGAGATAACGTAGTCACCACGAATCCACAGTGACAGATCATCGCCAACCACCGGAATTGCACCAAACAGAGAGATGATGACCTGCGCACCCCAGTAGGACATCTGACCCCAGGGCAGCAAGTAGCCGAAGAAGGCTTCCGCCATCAGCGCCAGGTAGATCATCATACCGAACACCCAGATCAGCTCACGCGGGCCCCGATAGGAGCCGTACAGCAAGCCGCGGAACATATGCAGGTACACCACCAGGAAGAATGCCGAGGCACCGGTAGAATGGATATAACGAATCAGCCAGCCCCAGTCTACATCGCGCATGATGTATTCCACCGAAGCGAATGCATCCGTCGCAGAAGGCTTGTAGCTCATGGTCAGGAAGATGCCGGAGATAATCTGGATGACCAGCACCATCAGCGCCAGTGAACCAAAGAAGTACCAGAAGTTGAAGTTTTTCGGCGCGTAGTACTTGGCGAGGTGCTCATCCCACATCTTGGTCATCGGGAAGCGAGCATCAATCCAGTCGCGCAGGCCAATTAACATACCCATCATGCAGCTCCTGTATCGTCGCCGACGAGGATCAGCGTGTTACTGATGTATTTGTGCGGTGGTATTTCGAGATTCAGCGGTGCCGGAACGTGCTGGAATACGCGGCCGGCGAGATCGAAGCGAGAACCGTGACAGGGGCAGAAGAAACCGCCCTTCCAGTTTTCATCGTAAGGCTGTGGAACCGCTTCCGGCACGAAGGTGGGCGAGCAACCCAGATGAGTACAGATGCCCACGGCGACCAGAATTTCCGGCTTGATGGAACGCAGCGCGTTCTGTGCGTAATCCGGCTGTTGCAGTTCTTCCGAATCGGGGTCACGAAGATCGACGTCGAGTGTCGGCAGATCTTCCATCATTTGTTCGCTGCGTTTGAGCACCCAGACCGGCTTGCCGCGCCATTGCACACGAATCATCTGTCCAACTTCCAGTTTACTGATGTCCGCCTCGACCGGCGCACCGGCTGCCTTGGCTTTCTCACTGGGCATCCAGGATGCCAGGAAAGGAACCGCGGCATACACGGCACCGACGCCACCTACTACCGTTACTGCGGCCGTCAAAAATCGACGTCTGCTGGGATCTATACCGTCGCCACTCATTCAAATGGTCTCCACACATGAAAAATCACCGACTTGGCACCTGCACGAAACACTCGCCATTACCGGTGAATATTAGAATATTCAGATATTCAAACTCTTGTTTGAACAGCGGGCATAGCATGTCGGAACTACCCTGACAGGTCAAGTGAAACACCCCTGAAAAGCGCCGATCCACACGACTTTTTCACACAGGATTATCTATGTCGATAAAAAAATGTTCGATCCCGAAATGTGCCGCCAGACGCGCGCCGAGCGCCTGCACCCCGTAGCGCTCGCTGGCATGGTGGCCGGCGGCAAAATAGTGGATGCCGTACTCGCGGGCGATATGTACGGTGGGCTCGGAAATTTCACCACTGATGAAAGCGTCCAGTCCGCGCCGGGCAGCGGCTTCCAGATAGCTTTGCGCCGCGCCGCTACACCAGCCAATACGGCGTATTTCCGCGGGTCCGGCATCGATATGCTGGGGTTTCCGGCCCAGTGCCTGCGAAATTCGCTCGCCCAGGCTGGCAGCTGACAAAGGTGAAGCAGAGGTCGCCTCACAGGCCAGATCCGGGCCATGTCCGTCACCAAACCAGCTATGGATTTCCAGCTCAAGACGCTTGCCAAGGCAAACGTTGTTACCCAGCTCCGGGTGGGCGTCCAGCGGCAAGTGATAGGCCAGCAGGTTAATGTCATGATCCAGCAGCGATTTGATCCGACGGCGCTTTATGCCGGTGAGGCGGGCATCCTCGCCTTTCCAGAAATACCCGTGATGGACCAGCACCAGATCAGCTTGCTGTGCGACTGCGGCCTCGATCAAGGCCTGGCTTGCGGTAACACCACTGACAATGCGCGCCACCTCTCCGCAGCCTTCAACCTGAAGTCCGTTCGGGCAATAATCCCGGAAATTGCCGGCCTCCAGCAAACGGTCGCAATAGCTGACAAGTTCGTCGCGTTGTACCAAGCGCATTGTCCTCTCAAATCACTGAAACTCGCCTTCCCTGCGCCGATCCGCAATAATCGCGAAAAATCTGACAAGCGAAAGCACCATGAATATACGTGATACCGTTTCCTTTTTCCTGCAAGCCGCGACCGTCGGCATTGTTGCTGCCTTTTTACTGCTGCTGTTTCGGCCGGAGTGGTTTAACCCGCAGATGCCTGTCGTCGAGGTTCAACAGGTCGCGCCGCACACGAAAACCGACCTGGAACGTCATGCCGGTAACGGGCCGGTGTCCTATGCCGATGCGGTCGAACCTGCGGCTAAAGCCGTCGTCAACGTGTACACCGCCAAGGTCATCACTCGCAAACGTCATCCGCTGCTTGACGATCCGCTGTTTCGCCAGTTCTTCGGCAATCAACTCGGCCCACGGAAACGGCTGCAAACCAGCCTCGGTTCCGGCGTTATTGTCGCGGCTCAGGGCTATGTGCTGACGAACAACCATGTCATCGCCGGTGCCGACGAAATACAGGTATTGCTGCAAGATGGTCGCAGCACACGAGCAACACTGGTCGGTGCGGACAAGGACACCGACCTTGCTGTACTGCGTATCAAGCTGGATGACCTGCCCGTGCTACCGATAAGCTCAAATGACAAATTAAGGGTTGGCGATGTCGCATTGGCGATTGGCAATCCGTTCGGCGTCGGACAGACCGTCACCCTTGGCATCATCAGCGCTACAGGGCGCAGCCAGGTCGGTATCAACCGTTACGAGGATTTTATCCAGACC
>UOFN01000080.1_pt1 | contig 37754 bp, 33 predicted proteins | sample 1990111 | NCBI WGS metagenome assembly UOFN01 (sample SAMEA4728526, study PRJEB27164) | hydrothermal vent metagenome | biome: marine basaltic hydrothermal vent biome; feature: marine hydrothermal vent; material: mineral | place: Pacific Ocean | collected 2011-06-14/2011-07-23 | depth 1741 m | reverse complement strand
GACTGGCGGCGGGTGAACGGGTTGACCAGTTGCGCGATATTCGTGGTACCGGCTTTGTTGCGAAAGCAATTCCCGAAGACTGGGTTGAAGTCGATTCACAGAAAATCGATTCGCCCGGAAAAATTGATCCACACATCGACCCCTATGCTTCGCAGACGCAGGGCAAATCCTGTGATACTGCGGCGCCCGATAACGGCGAAGTTGTGGTGCCGATACTGCGGCGACCAAAAATTGATCGTGAACGCAGTTATATTCGCATGCCTTCCTATGAAGCGGTCAAGCCGGATGCTGTGCTCTATGCGCATGCTTCGCGGGTTATGCATCTGGAAACCAATCCAGGAAATGCGCGTGTTATCGTGCAGCGCCACGGCAAGCGCGATGTCTGGTTAAACCCGCCACCAATTCCGCTGACCACCAAAGAACTGGATCGTGTGTTTGAACTTCCCTACACGCGTCAACCGCACGTGACTTACAATAATGAACGTATCCCCGCGTATGAAATGATCCGCTTCTCGATCAACATCATGCGCGGTTGTTTTGGTGGGTGTACTTTCTGTTCGATTACCGAGCACGAAGGACGCATTATTCAAAATCGTTCGGAAGACTCCATCGTGCGCGAGATTGAAACCATTCGTGACACGGTGCCGGGTTTTACTGGTGTGATTTCCGATGTCGGCGGCCCGACCGCCAACATGTATCGCCTGGCGTGCAAAAGCCCCAAGATTGAAGCCGCCTGCCGGCTACCATCCTGCGTATATCCTGACATCTGCTCCAACCTTAAAACCGATCATGCACCCTTGATTAAACTATACCGCCGCGTGCGCGAACTGCCGGGCATCAAGAAAGTACTGGTCGCCTCCGGGTTGCGTTACGACCTTGCAGTGACATCACCGGAGTATGTTAAAGAACTGGTCACTCACCATGTCGGCGGTTATTTGAAAATTGCGCCGGAACATACCGAAAATGCACCGCTGTCGAAAATGATGAAGCCGGGCATGGATGCTTACGATACCTTCAAGGCGATGTTTGAGCAATACACCAAAGAGGCAGGCAAGAAGCAATACCTGATCCCGTACTTTATCGCTGCACACCCCGGCACTACAGACGAAGACATGATGAACCTCGCGCTGTGGCTGAAGCGTAATGACTTCCGTGCTGATCAGGTGCAAACCTTCCTGCCATCACCCATGGCAACCGCAACGGCTATGTATCACTCAGGTAAAAACCCGTTACGCCGCGTTCGTCGCAACAGCGAAACGGTGCCGATTCCCAAAGGCTTGCGAATACGTCGTTTGCACAAGGCATTCCTGCGTTACCACGATGCAAACAACTGGCCGCTGTTGCGTGATGCACTGAAACGCATGGGGCGTGCCGACCTGATCGGCAATGGTAAAAAGCACCTCATCCCCACCTGGCAACCACGTGGCACCGGTGAGGCACAGGAAGGTCGGCGCGGGAAAGCGGTTAAGGGCAAGGCATTTCGTACCCAGCATACCGGTTTGCCGGATGCGCCGGTGGTGGGAAAGCGTGGTAAACCGGCGCGAAAAAACTCAAACAGGACGGGTCGTTAATACCTCTTAAAATAGACATAGCCTGTCAGGATCTTTATTCTGTCGCAATACTCGCTACAGGCATACTGTAAACATGATTAGGGCAGAAACCTTCCGGCGTGATTTCATGCGCCTGATCCTGGCGGCATGGTTGCTACCACCGGTTATCGGTTTTGGTTTTATCCTCTATATCAAGATACTTACTCCGCAGCAGGCGCTGGATGTTCTGCTTTCTCCGATAGAGTCGGTCTACGTGCTTGGCTGGCTGGGTTTTGTCCTCTGGTATTTTCCGCGTTATACGCGACCGGTTTACAACTGGATTGCAACGCCTTCAGAAGACTCGGGCAAGCGTGCGCTGGTTTGTATGCGACGCTTCCCCTTGTATTTCTGGAGCATCTTTCTGGTCTATCTGGCACTGGCACCGAGCTCGGTCATTCTCAGTGCCGAATACTATGCAGGCTACGTTGCTGAGCCGGTAGACTGGTTCCGTATGCACCTCGTTGCGCTGATAGTCTCTATCATAGTGGGCTTGCCCATATTCTTTATGATACTCGACCTGTTCGGACGCTCTCTGGGTAAGCTTGATCTCACACGCCCACAGGTCACAATCAAGATAAAGATCTTTCTGGTCGGGGCACTGGTGCCGTTGTTGATCGATACCATGCTGGTCCAGTACTACTGGACGCGCACCGGATTTTTTACCTTCGAAACATTTTTGGTTTGGCTGGCGCTTGAGGTTCTGGCCATCGCAGGCAGCCTGGTATTTGTACACAGTGTCAGCCAGTCGATAGCACCGTTACATCGCATGATTGAAGGTGAAGTGTCAGTCGACGATGTTAACCCTGACGAGCTACTACCCATGTCTACTGATGAGCTGGGCGTTTTGACACATGGTTATCAGTCCTTGTTGCGAGAACTGCAGCAGAGTCGGGATGGTCTTGAAATGCGGGTGGAGGAGCGTACGGCAGACTTGAAGGCCAGTAATCAGGAGCTGGAAGCTTTCAGTTACTCGGTTTCCCATGACCTGAGATCGCCGCTGCGGGCTATCGATGGTTTCAGCATGCTGTTGCTTGAAGACTGCGCCGACAAACTGGATGCCGAAAACATTGATCACCTGAATCGTATCCGCCGCAACGCGCAGCGCATGGCCACCCTTATTGATGACCTGCTGAATTTATCACGCGTCGGTCGGACAAAGATTTCACCGGAATCTGTTGATTTGAAAGCTCTGGCGCAAGAAGTCATGAACAGCCTGGAAGAGAACGAGCCAGACAGAAACGTTGTGTTCAAAATTGATACTGACAAACATGTCATGGGCGATCGCAAACTACTCAGAGGCATGCTGGAAAACCTGCTTGGCAATTCCATGAAGTACACTTTTAACAAAGAACTCGCAGAAATTCATTTTTCGAGTCATCACGAGAACGGTGAAGAGGTGTACTCTATTGTAGATAACGGAGCGGGTTTCGATATGAATTATGCCGATAAGCTGTTCAAGGCTTTCCATCGGCTGCACGGGGTTGACGAATATGAGGGTACAGGAATAGGCCTTGCTATCGTTGCGCGTATTGTTCAACGTCATGGTGGTCGCATCTGGGCTGATGCCAGAGTGGGGAAGGGGGCCGAGTTCTGTTTTACATTGCCGGGTATTTAATTGACTTCTTTTTGGTGAGGCGTCAGTCGATACCGTATTTTTCCCACGCTTTTGTAAGCGTTTCAAATTTCCTTCTTACAAAATCATACTCGATAGTAGCGACCCGGTAAGCGATGCAAGTGTTGTCAATGTTGTTGATTTCAAAATCGACGGCGTAAAGGGTTTCAGGCAGTTGGCCGGATTCGATCAAAATCCAGTAACGGAGAATTCCAGTGTTTTTTTCCGGATCTGTAATTTCGTGGTTTTTACCGTATGTCCGGGTTATTTTTTCAAGAGACAGAGGTGTGATCAGCGAGACTTTATAGCCGATTACCTTATGCGCCATATATAAATCTTTCGGTATTTTGTAAGTGGTTTTGTGTCTGTTTTTATCGATCTTAAGAATCCCGACACGGCCTTGTGTAAACAGGGTCATGCGTGAGAAATCCGGAAAACACCGGGATCTGACCGGGCCGGGATTGATCCAGCCCCTGGCCGGTTTTTCGGTCTCTACTTCCGGGTTGTTCCGGTAAACCAAATCCCAGTTTCCCTCGGATAATTTCATGTTTATGTCATTCCAGCGAGCGCCTGAATTGTCTGAAAATGCCTCGCTATGATCGATAACAATATGGGGGAGGCCGCACTCGGTAAAAACTTCTGCGACTCGACGTTCAAGCATATTTGCACCAGGCAGCTGGGTCATCTGATCAATAGTCATTGCATACCCGATGCCTTGCGGAATACAGAAGCCGGCTGCGATTAATAGTGTTGCGGTATACTTCACAGGTAATATCCTGATGAGGCCCAGTCAATGCCGTAAATTCTTTCAAAGAACCAGACCAATCCCAGAATTCCGATGGAAATTGAAGACCATCGTATCGCGACTGGAGCCCATGCGGCTTTACGAATGAAGTGCAGGAAGAAGACGCCTGCGCCCACAATAAGAAGTTGTCCTGCTTCAATGCCGAGATTAAATGAAAAAAGTGATGTTATAAGCTCCTGCCTGGAAACGGTGATCTCTTTCAACACTCCAACAAATCCAAGTCCGTGTACCAGCCCAAAGAAAAAAATAAGCACCCATCTTTTATTGAAATTTCTGGAGATTATATTTTCAAATGCAACGATAGCGATAGTAAGTGCTATCAGCGGTTCTACAATGCTCGAAGAAAGAGACACTATCCCCAGAAATGCCAGGGCCAGAGTAATGCTGTGGGCGACAGTGAAAGCCGTGACCAGTTTAAGCAATTCAATAAACCCGGAAATCACCAGAATGGAGGCCAATATGAAAAGGATGTGGTCGTATCCGGAAAGTATATGTTCTGTCCCGAGCATAAAAAATCTATACGCGCGATACAGCATGACAGAGCCGCCGCTCTTTACATCAGAGATATGAAAGACCTGATTCTTCAGCGACAGTATGTCTTCCTGAAGAACGTTTCCCGGGTTGTCTGGCACCGCAAGCTTTATAAACTGAATATGTTTCTCGTCTATATCAAGGAATACCGAACTGGTAATGGTGAGGTCGGTGATCTCCCGGGGGCAGGTATACTCGAGATGAATAATCCGGTTTCCGGAAGATTGTGGCACGATCGCGCGCAACTTGTTCAGCGCACAACGCTCGCTCCAGCTGGTCAGCTTCAGTGTCCAGGAAAAGTATTCCTCAACCGCTTCCTCACTGTTATACCCCATATTATCCAACAGTTTTCCAAGGTCAGGAGGTATATTCAGGTAATATTCTACAACCCGTCCCTGAACAGTGATGATGACATTGCTGACACTGCCAATGCTTTCGTGGGCGTTTGCCGGAGTAGACGTTGCAAGGCAGTACGATAATAACAGTGCTGATAGCCAGCTGATTTTGATATGCATTAAAAATCGTCTTGTTGTTATTAAAATGCCTGATCAGCCGGTGAGGCTGATCAGGCCATAAACTTAATCCAGTCTTTGGGTTCTCCCGTCTATGCCAGGTGACATTGCGCCCAGCGCTTCAATATAAGAAATAATTTCACCAACCGCTGTACTGGCTTCCAGCCGAGGTGTACCTGGGCCAGCCGGTGCTGAAGCAGCGTAAGTATACGTCTTGGTCATGTTGGCAGTGTTCACAACGCCTTCCTGTACCAGAAAATCGTCGCCGACTTTAAGGTCGACGATATGCTGGTCATCAGGCGTATTGACCTTGTAGGTATAGTTTACATTGTCATTAAACCGGGTTACGTCACCCCCCGGCCAGTTGTAGGGGTCGCTTCCATACTGCCGGTTTAATCCCCCGTTCACCTGTCCATAGACAAATGCCCCATTGGTTGTGCCGACAAACATACCGTTACGACCGATATTGGGAGAGACCATATTCCAGACATCACCGACAGTGATCGGGCCGGGCAGGATGCTGGAGCCATAACGAATACCGAAATGGCGAGATAAATCTGTTCCAAAAGTATTAGCCCATGAATCTGTTAACAGGTTTGCCATCGTGCTCTGCACGTCGCCGCGCCGCGCGATTACCACATCAGTGGTTCCGATGACCCGGTCCAGTTCGGCGGCGAACGGTGCGTAGGCAGCTTCAGCGAGTGCCTGCACAGCAGCGTCAGGAACAATATCTTTGGCGACTATCCGGATCAGTTCGTAGTCTGACACGCGAATCTTGCTTTGCCTCCAGCGTCTCTTGTTAACACGGACTTCCAGATCCAGTTTCCCCAGATATTTCCCGTGAGATCCTGCCTGAACCACGATCACGTCTTTTTTTCGTGTTTTATCCTTGACCAGGTGTTCCTCAAAAATATTATGGTGGGTATGGGCACCCAGAATCACGTCGGCCCCATGTTGCAGGGAAGCAAATTTCAGGTCTTGCAAATACCCGAGGTGAGACAGAGCAATCACCAGGTCAGGGTGATGGTGTGCTCTGATTCTGGATACCAGTCTGGAAAATTCATCAGCGACGTCAAATGCCTCGTAAGAACTGGGCGCTGCCAGCTGTTTACCGTGTACGAAACCGCCAGTAGAGAACGGGTGGGTTACACCGACGAGGGCTACTTTCATACCACCGGGAAGATCCTTGATAAGATAGGGATCAAACACTAACTCCCCTGTATCGGCGTCTCTCAGATTCATGGAAAGATACGGGGCTGTTATCTGGGCAGTGGCTTCCAGAAACTTTGCTTTACCGAAAGCAAAATCCCTGTTTCCCGGTGTCATGGCATCGAACCCCATGGCATTGAGAACCGGGATAACATCCAGACCGGAAGTCTTTTGTGCAACAGGTGAGCCGTCAAAGGTGTCGCCGGAGTCGAGAAACAGTGAATTGGAATAGGGTTTCCTGAGTTCATCAGCCAGTGTTTTTATATTCGCATAACCGCCGATCTTTCCTTCTGTTGCGGCTGTACCTTCATAGCTGTCCAGTTCTTCAAACTCTGCATGCCAGACAGGTACAAAGAATCCATGGGTATCGTTTGTCCATAGCAAGCGGATGTACTGTGTTTCTGAATTGTCAGCGCTGCCTGCTGAAGCGGAACCGGTCAGGCCCAGGGTAAAGGTCATGCAGACATAAAGTATTCTGGATAAAATCCGAAATGATTTTCTTTTATTATTAACCATTAATTTTTCTCCTGCGGTGAATGGGTGTTTCCCTTTATTGTTAATTTTCAAAATAGCAAGCAGTCAGCACTATTTTAAAAAGTACAATAGTCACGCAGCCTGGTAAATTCCCCATATGGCTCATACTTGGGTTATTAATGGCTAATAATTTTTGGACGAAAGTCTATTGCGGGTTTACTTAAAGTCTATGATCAGCAGTTGTAATTATAATGTGAGCAGGATAGCTCACTACGAGTGGCCAACTAATTCAGGCTTAGTATTTTTTTCTCGACAGCATGAGTAATATCGGTTTTCATGGACTTGAATATGCCAAGGTGACCACCGTCAAATTCAGTAAGGCTTGCATTAATGCCCATTGATGTTAAGAGTTTTACTGCGTTTCTTCCTCCACTAACGGAAAGAACATTATCTTTTTTCCCATGAAATGCATGCACCCTGGCACCTGGGCTTGATAAATCATCGCCAAGCAGATCTTTTGACAGCTTCCCTGAAATGGGGAATATATACGAGTAGCTGGAACCATGTTTAACTGCCTGATAATACGCCATCATGCCACCACCGGAGAACCCTAAAAGAACGGGTTTTAGTGTTGTTGGATATTTATCGGCCAGTAGCTCGACGGCTTCATTTACAGCTTCCCCATACTGCTTGAAATCTTCAGGTGACCACGGCCACGCATTACCAGTGCCTTTGGGAATAGGGCCTTCAAGCAAAATCATCCTTACTGGTACACTTAATTCATCCAGAGCCGTTGCATAGAAGTTTTCTGTTGTATCACCATTGCCATGAAGCGCCACTAACATTGGAAGGAGGTCGTTTTTATTGCTTGCTTCTGTATATTTGACAATATAACTGAAAGTAACGTCATTCGTTGGTACGCTGATTGTTGGATCAGCAAGCCACCACTGCACGAAAAACAGTAGAATAATTATTGCTGTAATTTTTTTCATTTCAATCCCCTTATATCTTCGATATGTCTATATCCGGGGCTTCTGCGGGATACCGAATCTCCAACACCACAAAGCCCGTCTTTCGTTCGCCGATTTGCAATACGACTTCATCGCCCCGTGTTTTCTTCATCAGCACTTGCGCCATCGGTGAATCCATACTGATCCAGCCTTTCCCCGCATCGAATTCATCCGGCCCGACAATACGGTAAGTGACTTCCTCGCCGTCGTCGTTTTCCAACGTCACCCACGCGCCGAAGAAGACTCGCTCCAGATTACTCGGCGGGTCAGTTACCACTTTCAGTTCCGGCAGACGTTTTTGCAGGTAACGAATACGCCGGTCGATGTCACGCAGTTCTTTTTTACGGTAGATATATTCGGCATTTTCGGAACGGTCGCCTTCAGCGGCGGCCGCAGACAGGGCTTTGGTCACTTCGGCGCGGCGTTTCCAGATGTCGTTGTGTTCCTGTTGCAGGCATTCGTATCCTGCGCGGGTGATGTATAGCGAGGATTTCGGTTGTGGTGGTCGGTAGCGTCCCATGGCTGGCAGTATATCCAATCCCCGTGACGATGTTTTTTCGTTATGATGCCTGCCATGTCAGCCGAATCCATCAACACGCGACAAAAGATCCGGGTACAACAGGCCACACAGGCATGTGTGGCACGCGCCGCCAGCTTGTTTGAGCGGGAATTCGCCGCACCGCCGGTACTGTTTGACCTGAGCGGTCGCGCCGCCGGCCAGTATCGCGTGTTACGTGGCGAAATAGCCATACGCTACAACCCGTATATCTTCGCACGCTATTTTGACGACAACCTCAATGAAACCGTACCACACGAAGTGGCGCATTTTGTGGTCGATCAACTATGGGGCCTGCGCCGGGTGCGCGCACATGGTGCCGAGTGGCGATCGGTGATGCGTGAGTTGGGCGCTGAGCCACGTGCCACAGCGCGATTTGATTTGACCGGATTGCCAGTACGGCGACAACGGCGTTTTGCCTATCGTTGTGCTTGCCGTAGTCATGAACTCACCACCTGCCGCCACAACCGCGTGCAGCGTGGTGATGCGCGCTATCACTGCCGCCAGTGCGGTGAGTCGCTGGTGATCGATTGTCCGTGAACGACTGGCAGGTCTATATTATTCTGTGCAGCGATAACTCCCTGTACACCGGTATCAGTAATGATGTTGAGCGGAGATATCAGGAACACGCAAGTCAACGTGGTGCGCGTTATTTTCGGGGTCGTCAGCCGCAACAGTTGGTGTATCTGGAGAGCGGGCATGATCGTAGCAGCGCCAGCAAACGGGAAGCGATTATTAAAAAACTGAAGCGGTCTGATAAGGAGGATTTGCTTCATTCGGCGTTGAATGAAATTATCGGGTGAATTTTTCGCCGGAGACGGTTTGCCCGCTGCATGCTAAAAAACAAAGAATTGAATCTGCCACAAATGTGTTCGTGATGGGATGGAATTAAAGACGCCAATATCGGAATCGGGTATTCTGTATAGAGTTCTTGATAATCTGATTGGCCGATGTGGTCTATTACACTGTTTGGTATCAAAAAATATGATAAATAATCAAGATAATAAGTATGATCACTATACTAAAATGGCATGGCTTATTTATACTCTACTGACCATTGCGTTTATTGCCGTGCTAGTGATATTTGTTGCTCAGGACAACGAAGAAAGGTTCTTCTATAGTTTAATGCCTGCAGCAGCGGCTTATGTTTTTCGTCCAATGAATAAACCCTTTAGCAAGCTCATTTTCAAGTTCACAGGAATTTCTCATCCTGTAGAGGAAAAATGAACTGTACCATGCCAAATAAGGTCCCGCGGATTGTGCCTGGATGAGAAAAAAATATATGAGATGGCAATTGTCATTGATGACAGGTTTTGGGGGTTGGGTAAGCAGGTGTTTAAGGACATGATGAGATATTTATACATTTTCTACAGACCCGAGCAGAGTATAAGTTCTTACAGAAAATCGCAAAAAGCATCTTTAAAACTGAATTTTCAGGTAATAAATACACAACCTGTCAGCTCGCAGTAAAATAGAACTCTGTCCCGGTCTATTCATGAGCTATTACCGAACATCACCCGCCCCATCCCCCGACCTCCCCGCAGGTATCCCCTTCATCATCGGCAACGAAGCCGCCGAGCGTTTCAGCTTTTACGGTATGCGCGCCATTCTGGTGGTGTTCATGACGCAGTATTTGCTCGACAGTGAAGGTTCACTGGCCGTTATGGGTGAGGACGAGGCGAAGGGCTGGTACCACCTGTTTGTCTCGGCCGTGTATTTTACGCCGTTGATCGGCGCGCTGCTGGCGGATGTGTGGTTGGGTAAGTACCGCACGATTATTTTGCTGTCACTGGTGTATGTCGCCGGTCACTTTGCGTTGGCGCTGGATCACAGTCGCTTCGGTCTGGCGATAGGGCTTGGGCTTATTGCGTTAGGGTCAGGTGGTATCAAGCCTTGTGTGTCGGCGCATGTGGGAGACCAGTTTGGAGCATCCAGTCAACATCTTCTGTCGCGTGTATTCGGGTGGTTTTATTTCTCTATCAATCTGGGTGCGTTTGTATCGATACTGGCGACGCCCTGGTTATTGGAAACGAAAGGCCCGGCCTGGGCATTTGGTATACCCGGTGTTTTGATGCTGCTCGCCACCCTGGTGTTCTGGTCTGGCCGAAACCGGTTCGTGCATGTTCCGCCGGGCGGCAAGGCTTTTTTGCGTGAAGTGTTTAGCGCCGAGGGCTTGTTGGCGCTGTCGCGGTTGACGTTGATTTATGTGTTTGTCGCCATGTTCTGGGCCTTGTTCGATCAGACCGGATCTGCGTGGGTGCTTCAGGCGCAGTATATGGACCGGACTTTGTTCGGCGTTGATATTCTGCCCGCGCAAGTACAGGCAGCAAACCCCTTGCTGGTGATGCTGTTGATCCCGTTGTTTTCTTATGTGGTCTATCCAGCGGTGAATCGTTACTGGCCGTTGACGGAGTTGCGCAAAATCAGCGTCGGTCTGTTCATAACGGTGCTGGCTTTTTCCATACCCACCTGGATACAGATGCAAATTGACAATGGCGCTACACCTTCAATCGCCTGGCAATTGCTAGCCTATGTGGTGTTGACCAGTGCGGAAGTGATGGTATCGATAACCTGTCTGGAACTTTCCTATACACAGGCGCCAAGGCGTATGAAATCCTTTGTTATGGCATTTTTTATGATGTCGATTGCGGTGGGGAATCTGTTTACCAGCGCAGTGAATTTTGTAATAGGCAATCCGGATGGAAGCAGCAAGCTGGAAGGCGCAGACTATTACCTGTTCTTCACCGGTTTGATGTTGCTGACGGCGCTATTGTTTGTGGTGGTGGCGAAATATTACCGGGGTCAGACACATTTACAGGAAGAGGCAGCGCCAGCATGAGCCACGATCACGCGCATCAACACGATATTGAGAGCATGGGCGACCGGCGTCTGCTGCTCGCTATCATCGCCAACATGCTGCTGACGGTGGCGCAGGTGATAGGCGGCATAGTGTCAGGAAGCCTGTCGTTGATTGCTGATGCCTTGCATAACTTCAGCGATGCAAGTTCGCTGCTGCTTGCCTGGCTGGCCCGGCGCATTGGCAGGCAGCCTGCCGATGAGCTGCGCACCTTTGGCTATCAGCGCGCCGAGGTGATCGCGGCGCTGATAAACCTGGTGACACTGGTCATTATCGGACTTTATCTTATCTATGAAGCGGCTTGGCGCGTGTTCGATCCGCAGGTTATTGAGGGCTGGATCGTAGTCATCGTTGCCGGTATCGCGCTGGTTGTCGATGTGGCAACCGCCGTGCTGACCTGGAGCATGTCAAAGAACAGCATGAATATTCGTGCTGCCTTCCTGCACAATGTATCCGATGCACTGGCATCGGTCGGCGTAGTGATTGCCGGTACACTTATTCTGTTATACGGTTGGTACTGGACGGATACGGCGTTGACGCTGGTTATTGCGGCTTACGTGCTTTATCAGGCGGCCAGCCTGTTACCGAAAACAATCCATCTTCTGATGGAAGGCACGCCGGAAGGGCTGACGGTTGCCGATGTCAAAGCTGGAATGGAAGCGGTGGAGGGTGTGCAGAATGTTCACCACATCCACCTGTGGCAAATTGACGAACACCGTAGCGCGCTGGAAGCCCACGTGGTTATTGCTTGTTTCGAGGATACCGCCAGTATCAAGGATGCATTAAAGGTGCTGCTGGGCGAGTCTTTTGATATTGCGCACTCGACACTGGAGTTCGAGATCAGGAATTGCGGGGATACCTGATTACTCGTGGTCGTGCCCACCCGCACCATGAACATGGCCGTGCTGAACTTCTTCTTCTGAAGCATCGCGCACTTCCATGATTTCAACATCAAAGTTAAGCGCCACGCCGGCCAGCGGGTGGTTGCCATCGACGGTAACGGTGTCGTCTTCAATTCCGACTACGGTGACGACCAGCGTTTCTTCATTAGGGCCCTGGGCATGGAACTGCATGTTCATTTCGATTTCAGCATCTTCCGGGAACATGTTGCGCGGCACAGTCTGGGTCTTCTCAGCATCGCGTTCGCCGTAACCGTCGGCGGGTGTGACGGCGACATCCATTTTCTCGCCGGCGGTCTTGCCGGTCAGGGCATTTTCCAGCCCCGGGATGATATTGCTGGCGCCATGCAGGTAGGCGAAAGTGCCATCGTCTGATTTATCGATGACCTTACCGTCGTTGTCAGTCAGAGTGTAGTTCAGAGTGACGACTTTGTTAACTTCGATCTGCATGGAACATCCTCGGCCTGTCGAGCCAGCTAGTAAAAAACAGCGGCCCACCATACAGGAAAGTCTTTCTGATTTGCAGTTTTTCCGCCCCAAGGTGTTCCAGAGCTGCGATAAATACCGCATAATCAAACGCTTTCCCATGTTTCGGAGTGGTTACGGTGAAATTCGATGTCGATGGGTTTCGGGCCTGGAAGCACAAAAAGGTGACCCTGCTGGGGATGTCGGGGGTCGGCAAGACCTACCTGTCGTCGTTGCTGTGCGGGCATGACTGGTTCCACTATTCCGGGGACTACCGTATTGGCACCCGTTATCTTGACGAGGCGATCCTCGATCTGATCAAGCGGCAGGCCATGCAGGTTCCGTTTCTTAAAGACTTGCTGCGCCGCGACTGGATCTATATTCGCAACAACATCAAGGTCGATGATCTCGGCCCGGTGCTGAGTTTTGTCGGTAAGCCGGGTGACCCGGAGCGCGGCGGTGTGCCGCTGGATGAGTTCGTGCGCCGTCAGGCCGAATACCGCGATGCAGAGATTGCCGCCATGCGCGATGTGCCGGCGTATATTCGCAAGGCGCAGGAGATTTACGGCTACTCACATTTTGTGAATGATGTCGGTGGCAGTTTGTGCGAGCTGGACGAACCGTCTGTGGTCGATTTGCTGGTCGAGCATACGCTGATACTTTACATTCAGGTGACCGACAAAGCGGAAGAACAGAAGCTTATCGAGCGTGCGCAGAGCGATCCGAAGCCTTTGTACTATCGCCCCGGATTTCTGAGCGAGCAGCTGGAACTTTATCTGGCCGAAAAAGGGCTTGCTTATGCGGCCGAAATGGATCCGGATGAATTTACTCGCTGGGTGTTTCCGCGTCTGTTTCATTCGCGCATCCCGCGCTACGAGGCAATTGCCGGGCCGCACGGTTACACCGTAACCTCGCAGGAAGTTTCCCGGGTGAGTGACGAGGCGGATTTCCTCAAACTGCTGGAAACAGTTATCGAACGCACGGATTAAAATGAGATGCCACTGGTTGCCCACAATGCATTGCCGACCTTTGCCCGTCTGAAAGACGAAGGCACGCGTGTCCTTGCGCCCGACCGTGCTTCACAACAGGACATTCGTGAGTTACATATTGGCTTGCTCAACATGATGCCCGATGCGGCGCTGGCGGCGACCGAGCGGCAGTTTTTCCGGCTGGTAGGTGAAAGCAACCCGATTGCGCAGTTCTATGTGCATCCTTTTACCTTGCCCGAACTGGAACGGGGCAAGGATGCACAGGCCTACATTGATGCGTATTACGAATCGTTCGACAAGGTGCGCGAGGAAGGGCTGGACGCGTTAATCATTACCGGCACTAACGTTGTCGGCCCCCGCCTGGACGACCAACCGTTTTGGGAACCCTTGAAAGTCGTCGTAGACTGGGCGTTGGAGAATGTCACTTCGACGCTATGCTCCTGTCTTGCTACCCATGCCATCCTGCAGTTTCGTTACGATAAATTGCGCGAGCCACAGGGTGACAAAGTGTGGGGCGTTTTCCCGCACCGTGTCGTTGATAACAGTCATCCGCTGGTCAACGACGTGAATACCCGTTTCGATGTACCGCATTCGCGCTGGAATGCGGTAACGCCGGAACAGTTCCGCGATGCCGGTCTGCATGTATTGGTGGAAGGAGAGCAAGGTGTGCATCTGGCAACCAGTGCGGATGGTCTGCGCACGGTGTTCTTTCAGGGGCATCCGGAATATGACACGGTTTCGCTATTGAAGGAATACAAACGTGAAGTGTTGTTGTGGACCGAGGGTCAATGCTACGACTACCCGCCATTCCCGGCCAATTATCTGGGTGCGCGCGCGCAGGCAATACTGGACGAGTATCGTTTCCGTCTCCACCTCAATGATGCCAGTGTTCCGAAGGCTGACCAGCCCGACTTCCCCGAGGCGCAGCTGATCGCTCACCTCGACAACACCTGGCACGATACCGCCGAGGCGGTAGTGGGTAACTGGATAGGCCTTGTCTATCAGGTTACCCACAGCGACCGCCGCATTCCCTTTATGAGCGACGTGAACCCGGATGATCCGTTGGGCTTGTACTAATGATGCGTGCAGATCGCCTTCAGCGTATCCATCGCATCCTCAAAAGATAAGTCCGGTTTCCCCTGTCCGCGTTTACCCCGTTCTGCGGAGGTAACGATGTTGTCGATTGAAAGTACGCCTTTGAGTGTGCCGGTTTCATCAATCACTGGCAGTCGCCGTACATGACGGCTTGCCATGATGGCTAGTGCCGCCTCGATGGTGTCATCGGTCATGCAGTACTGCATATCATGGCCGTTAATCACGTCACAGGTGCGAATATCGCGCAAGGCCCGGTTTTGTAACGCGCCTGCCATGGCGATATCCCGGTCAGTGATCATTCCGACGGGCATGCCTTCCTCCCCCATCACAGGTATTGAGCCGCAATCGCCGTTCCACATTTGCATTGCAACGGTTTCCAGGTCGGTTTGCGGGTCGCAGGACTGCACATCACAAGTCATTACTTTTGAGACTCTCATCGCGGGTTCCTCTCCTGAGTTATACGCATTTACAGGAATCAGCATAGTCCAGATTTCCAGCACTTGCGGAGGCAGGAGAATAAATCATTAAATACAACGCCATACATGATTTAAAGCCCTGCTGGCCCATGTCGCTACCTTATATACCGTACAGGGGTGAAATATGGCCACAGATGTAGAAAATTCCAGTTCTTCCACCGGCGCAGGTGGTGGTGCCGAGGCTGGCGCAGAATCTCCTGTGCAGGTGTCTGCAACAAAACCGGCTGCATTCGCCTATTTCAGCAGTGAACACCTCTTTGATGATTTCGGTATGCAGGACTGTCGTGAGGTCGGCGCGGAATGTAACTGGTCGGTTCCCTGGTCGGATTTGATGATGGTGATGTTTGTTCTGTTCGCTGCGCTGGTGGCAGCGCAGGCCATGCGCGAACAGGAACGGGTGCAGATAGAACAGGTCACGCAGATAGAGCAGGAAGTTATTAAAGAGGTTCCTCTCGATACACCGGATCCTCAACCTGTCCCTGTGCCACAACCGGATTTTGCACCACTGATGCGCATCAATGTATTCGAGAGCAGCAAGCAGGCATTGCGTCAGGCCAATCTCGCCAATGTAGAACTGGTGTTGATGAAAGACCAGTCAGTCAAGGTCAGCGTGCAGGGCCCGATGTTGTTCGAACCGGGGCTGGCCGAACTGCGCGATGAAGTGAAGGCCTTTCTTGCGGCACTGGCACAAGTTATCGAGCAAACGGATTTCAGAGTCAACGTGATCGGGCATACAGATGACACGCCCATTAATACCGAGCGGTTTCCGAGTAACTGGGAGTTGTCCGCTACCCGGGCGAGTCGGGTGGCACGTTTTATTCTTGATCAGGGCGATATCGACCCGGCGCGCTTTACCGTGATGGGGCGTTCCCAGTATCAGCCCACTGACACGAACCAAAGCATTGAAGCACGCGCTGAAAACCGACGCGTGGAAATCATCATTACACGGGAAACCGTAGAGCAGGCAGAGAGTACAGAACCATGAATCGAACCAACTGGATTGCCGCAGTGCTGTTCGCCGCCATTTTTGGCGGTAGTTTCATGCTGGGCGAAAACGCGGCCCTGTTCGTCAACGGGCTGGGATTAACGCTGGTATTGTCCGGCACGCTGGGTGGCATGTTCCTCAGTTACCCGGCGTCGGCAATGCTGGCCTCGGTGCGGGTGGCGCATAACGCCTATACCGCGAATCCACCGACGCCTGATGAGGTGGTTAATGCCTTGATGGATCTGTCGGTTCGTTCGCGTCGCAAGGGCACTTTGGCGCTGGAAGAGTATGAAGAGGAAACTACGGTAAGTTTTCTCAAGCGTGCGTTGACCATGCTGGTCGATGATTACAAAGAAGATGAGTTGCGCGACATCCTGTACACGGAGATGTATTACTTCAGGCAAAGACGACGCCAGCATGAGCGAGTGTTCTTGCATGCTTCACGGTTGGCACCGGCCTTTGGTGTGGCCGGTAGTGTGGTCGGTCTGATAGCCATGCTGTCAGGTATCGGAGACCCTGATACCATCCTGCGTACGATTCCCATCGCGTTAACCTCGACGCTCTACGGCATTGTTCTGGGTAATTTCGTGCTGGCACCCATCGCCGAGGCAATCAATATTAAAACCCAGAATGAGTTGATGACCCAGAAGCTGGTTACCGATGGCGTGATTGCCATTCGCGCAGAGCAGAATACCTTCCGGCTGGCGCGCAAGCTGGAGTCCTTCCTGACCCCGGCGGCACGATCCGATGCCGAGGAAGGCACGACCTCGTTCGAGGAAATCCGTGAGCGCGTCAAGCGCTTGCAGCTGGAAGAAGAATATTAGCCTCAGCCTGGCGGATTCTGCTTGCGGCGGAGAGGATTAGGGTCTAAACCTGTATTGAGGAAGTGCATATAACTAACGGAGTTGGCGTAACAATTGCCTGTATCTTTTAGATGTCAAAATGCCGTCATTGACTGACAGGGAAAATAACAGATGGATGGTATCACGCAGCCCAAAAGCCCCATGGAGTTCTGGGAAGACTCGCAGCTGGCGGGCCACAATGCAGCGTACCTTGAAGACCTCTACGAAAGCTTCCTGAGCGATCCGGCCAGCGTTCCAGACAGCTGGCGGACCTTTTTTCAAACGTTGCCCCGCGTTAACGGCCACGGTGTCGAACCGTCACATTCAACCATTCGTGAAACTTTCCGCGCTCTGACGCGGACGCCTTATGTGCAGCATCATTCCGGGCCAGCTAAACCGGGTGCCCGGGCGCATGAAGAAAAGCAGATCCGGGTGTTGCAGCTTATCAATGCATTTCGTTTCCGTGCACACCAGATTGCCGATATAGACCCGTTGAATTTACGTGACAGGACGATGCTGACAGAGCTGACGCCGGAAGCGCATGGGTTGAGCAAGGTCGACCTTGATACATTGTTCGACACAGGTTCGCTCGCCATCGGCGAAAAAGCGAGCTTGCGTGAAATTTTGTCGCGCCTGCATGCAATCTACTGTGGGAGTGTCGGCGCTGAATATATGCACATTACCGAAACTCAGGAGAAGCGCTGGATTCAGGAACGCCTTGAGCGTTCAGCAGGCCATCCGGCGCTGGAGGCTGGGCAGCGACGCCGTATTTTACAACGCCTGACTGCTGCGGAAGGACTGGAGCGATATCTGCATACCCGATATGTCGGTCAGAAACGCTTTTCGCTGGAAGGTGGCGAAGCGATGATTCCTTTGCTTGACGAGTTGATTCGGCGCGGCGAAACACACCACATGAAAGAAATGATTATTGGTATGGCGCACCGCGGTCGCCTGAATGTACTGATCAATGTTGTAGGCAAGACCGCCGCCGAGTTATTCGAAGAGTTTGAGGGTAAGGCCGGTAAGGATTTTAACGGTTCCGGCGATGTGAAATATCACCAGGGGTTCTCATCCGATCTGCGCGTTGGAAAAGGCATGGTTCATTTGTACCTGTCGTTCAATCCGTCGCATCTGGAAATTGTGGGGCCGGTGGTCGAAGGTTCGGTGCGCGCACGTCAGGAGCGCTGCGGCGACGAAGATGGAAAGCAGGTCGTCCCGGTATTGATTCACGGCGATGCTGCATTTGCCGGGCAGGGCGTAGTGATGGAAACCATCAACATGTCGCAATCGCGGGGATTTTCAACCAAGGGTACCGTTCATATTGTGGTGAATAACCAGATTGGCTTCACCACCAGCAATCAACTTGATGCACGTTCTACGCAGTATTGCACCGACATTGCCAAGATGGTTAACGCACCCATATTTCATGTTAATGGTGAAGATCCTGATGCAGTTATTGCGGTTACGCGATTGGCTATGGATTACCGGATGAACTATCACAAGGATGTGGTGATTGATCTGGTTTGTTACCGGCGTCATGGCCACAGTGAGGCGGATGAACCGACAGCGACACAGCCCATGATGTACAAAGCAATCCGAGATCGACTGACGACGCGGGCCATATATGCCGAGCGGCTGGTGGCAGATGGCGTGTGCAATACCGAAGAGCCGAAGCAGATGATGGATGCTTACCGCGACCGGCTGGACCATGGCGAGACAGTCGTCGATGAGCTGGTGTCTCAAGAAGAAGCGGGTTATCCCTGGGCGGTGGACTGGGATCCCTATCTCGCGCAGGCGTGTACGGCTTTTCTGGATACGTCAATTCCAATAGATCGCATACGCGGCTTATGGAACGGACTTGACCGTTTACCAAACGGTTTTGAACTGAATCAAAACGTAGCGAAGATTATCCATAATCGACGCAAGATGGCGGCCGGTGCCATGCCGATAGACTGGGGGTTTGCCGAGACGATGGCCTATGCCTCACTGGTTGACGAGGGTTACCCCGTGCGCCTGTCAGGACAGGACTGTGGTCGTGGTACATTTTTTCACCGTCACGCGGTATTGAGATGCCAGAAAGATGGATCAACCTATGTCCCGCTGCGTAATGTCAGTGACGGGCAGGCGAATTTTCTGGTGATTAATTCTCTTTTATCCGAGGAAGCGGTACTGGCTTTTGAATACGGTTACGCGACGACTGACCCCAGAACACTGGTGATCTGGGAAGCGCAGTTCGGTGATTTTGCCAACAATGCCCAGGTGGTTATTGACCAGTTCATCAGTGCCGGCGAACAGAAATGGAACCGGCTTTGTGGTCTGGTGATGTTATTGCCGCACGGCATGGAAGGGCAGGGGCCTGAGCATTCCTCAGCGCGTCTGGAACGCTACATGCAGCTGTGCGCCGAGCACAATATGCAGGTCTGCGTGCCTACCACACCGGCACAGATTTTTCATCTGCTACGCCGTCAGATTATGCTTGAATGTCGCAAACCGCTGATCGTTATGTCGCCAAAAAGTCTGCTGCGGCATCGGCTCGCGGTCAGCACACTTGAAGATCTTAGCGAAGGTGAATTCCAGCCAGTGCTTTCTGAAGTGGACGTGATGCAAGAAGATGCCGTGCGACGCATTGTATTGTGCTGTGGCAAGGTGTATTACGAACTTCTGGAAAAACGTCGCGAACTTCAGATTGAAGATGTCGCACTAATTCGCGTCGAGCGATTGTATCCTTTTCCTGAGGCGGAGTTGGGCAAGCAACTGGCGCGGTATCCGAATGCAAATGAAATTGTCTGGTGTCAGGAAGAACCCCAGAATCAGGGGGCCTGGTTCTCAATCCAGCACCACCTGAATGCTACGTTGAGTGATCCGACACGATTGAGATATATCGGTCGCCCGTTCTCTGCGGCACCGGCAGTCGGATATGCCTGGTTGCATTTGCAAGCTCAACACGAACTGATTTCAGAAGCGCTTACATAAAGGGAAGTATGATGTCGATTGAACTCAAGGTTCCGGTTTTCCCCGAGTCCGTTGTGGATGGCACAATCCTGTCATGGAACAAAAAGCCCGGCGATACGGTGAAGCGAGACGAGTCGCTGGCAGAAATCGAAACGGACAAGGTTGTGTTTGAGTTGCCGGCACCGAAGGACGGCGTGCTGGAAGAAATTATTGAAGTTGCAGGTGTTGTGGTCACCTCCGGTCAATTGATCGGGCGTATGCGTGAAGAGGCTTCGGCAGTGTCCGTTGACAAGCCGGAAGTCGTCGTGGCCAGTGCAGGGGAATCATCTGAGGAAGTTCCGTTTGCTACACCTTCTGCGATGAAGTTGATTGCGGAAAATGGACTGGATATCCATGCCATTCAGGGCAGTGGAAGTGGCAAGCGAATTCTTAAGGAAGATGTACTGGCAGTACTTGGACAAAGCCCTGCTGCCGAAGCCGAAAGTTCAACTGCGCAAAAACAGTTGGCGGCAAGTTCCGCAGCTGTTGCTGTAGATGGTGAGCGTCCGCAACAGCGTGTACCGATGACCCGCCTGCGTGCGCGCATTGCCGAACGTTTACTGGAAGCACAGCAAAATGCGGCGATACTGACCACCTTTAACGAAGTGAATATGCAATCGGTCATGGATTTACGCACGCGCTACCGGGATATCTTCGAGAAGCGTTACGGTGTTCGGCTGGGATTTATGTCCTTTTTTGTCAAAGCTGTGATTGAGGGGCTGAAACGTTTTCCTGAACTCAATGCATCCGTAGACGATACGGATATTGTCTATCACGGTTTTTTCGATATTGGTATTGCAGTGTCGTCGCAGCGCGGACTGGTGGTACCGATTCTGCGCGATGCAGATCGCATGGCGATGGCGGATATTGATATCCAGATCGGTGACTATGCGGGCAAGGCGCGCGAAGGCTCGCTTTCGCTGGAAGATATAACTGGTGGAACTTTCACTATTACCAATGGCGGTGTGTTCGGATCCCTGTTATCTACGCCAATTCTGAACCCACCACAAAGTGGCATACTTGGTATGCACAAAATTCAGGATCGACCTGTCGCCGAAAACGGTGAAGTCGTGATACGGCCAATGATGAATGTTGCATTGTCTTATGATCATCGCCTGGTCGATGGACGTGAAGCAGTGCAGTTTCTGGTTACTGTTAAGGAAATTCTCGAAGACCCGGCGCGCTTGATGCTGGGTGTGTGAGCTTATATGTCGGATCAATATCAGGTTATTGTGGTTGGTGCGGGGCCTGCGGGTTATGTCGCCGCAATCCGTTGTGCACAGCTTGGACTGAAAACGGTCTGCATTGACGCATGGACGGATGCAGAGGGGAAGTCCGCGCTGGGCGGCACCTGCCTCAATGTTGGATGTATCCCGTCCAAGGCATTGCTTGAATCGTCAGAGCAGTATGAATTTGCACAAGGAGGTTTGTCAGCACACGGAATCGGCGTGACTGATGTCAGTCTTGATCTTGATGTCATGATGCAGCGCAAGCAACGAATTGTTCGGGAACTCACTCAGGGTATTGCACAACTTTTCAAGGCAAACGGTGTGACGCACGTGCAGGGTCGTGCGCAGCTGTGTGCGGATCGGCGCGTTGTCGTCAGCCATGAAAACAGCACAACGACTCTGCAAGCGGATCAGATTATTCTTGCGCCGGGATCCTCTCCGGTGCAGTTGCCCGGTGTCGACATGGACAATGAATATATCGTCGATTCGGCAGGGGCTCTATCGCTTGCCGAGGTTCCATCACGGTTGGGTATCATTGGTGCCGGTGTCATCGGTCTGGAACTGGGCAGCGTGTGGCGTCGTCTCGGCACAGAGCAAGTTGTATTGCTGGAGGCACAGGAAAACTTTCTTGCAGTTGCAGATGAGCAGGTAGCAAAACAGGCGCTGCGCAGTTTTACCGGGCAGGGGCTGGACATTCGTCTGGGTAGCCGGGTTACCTCATGCGAGGTTAGCAAGCGGCAGGTGGAGTTGCGATATCAGGATGATGGTGGTGATCACGATATACAGTTTGACCGCCTGATTGTTGCGGTGGGTCGTTGTCCCGCCACAGCCGGTCTTGCCGCTGACGAAGCCGGTTTGTTATTCGACGAATGGGGCTTTATCCATGTCGATGAAAGCTGCCGAACGAATCTGCCGGGAGTATGGGCGATCGGTGATGCAGTACGTGGGCCGATGCTGGCTCACAAGGGCTCGGAAGAAGGCATGATGGTCGCTGAGCGGATTGCCGGTCAAGTGGCGCAGCTGAACTATGACACCATCCCGTCGGTGGTCTATACACATCCGGAAATAGCCTGGGTCGGACAGACGGAACAAGCCTTGCGCGCCGCAGGTGTTGCGTATCGCAGCGGTATGTTTCCTTTTTCCGCCAGTGGTCGAGCACGTGCAATGGGTGATACAGAGGGTTTTATCAAGGTGCTCTCGGATGAAAAAACCGATCGCATACTTGGCGTGCATATTATCGGGCCGCAGAGTTCGGAATTGATTGCCGAAGCAGTTATCGCCATGCAGTTGGGGGGTAGTGTCGAAGATATTGCGTTGACTACCTTTGCACACCCGGCCTTATCGGAAGCTTTCCACGAGGCGGCGTTGGCGGCACATGGCAGGGCGATTCATGTTGCACCTGCCAGAACGCGCAAGTCCGGCAAGAAGCCGGCTTAAGAGAGTTCGATGTGGCCTTCGTCAGGAGCGTTTCCGGAATCAGTATTTACCACAAGCACGTTCGGGCACAACTGCCCAACGATCAGGTTTAGTTGACTTGCGGTTTTTGATAGATCATCGCACCAGTGTTCGATCTGGTGTGCATCATTACCGGTACTGTCAGTTACACCGGCAATAGCCTCTATAGAGTGCCGGATATTTTCTGCTGCCTCGCTCTGGCTGGTAGCGGCGTCGGCAATTCCCTGGTTGGCTGTTTTGAGGTTATCCACAGCGCTGACAATTTCTGAAAAGGTGATGGTTGCATTCTCGACCATTTCTTCACAAGTGACCGCTTTTTCATTACCGTCCGAGATGGCATCGGATGCTTGCTCTACGCCATCCATGACGGCCTGAATGGTGGACAGTATCGTGGAAGTAGATTCCTGCGTGCGGGCAGCGAGTAGACGAACTTCATCGGCAACCACGGCAAAACCTCTGCCTGCTTCGCCGGCACGTGCGGCCTCTATTGCTGCATTCAATGCCAGCAGATTGGTTTGTTCAGCGACGCTATTGATAACATCCAGCACAACACTGATGTCTTTGGATTTCTCACCCAGTTCGGTAATAACAACTGATGCCTTCGCTACATCCGAGGTCAGCGCCATGGAAGCGCCAATCGCTTCGGTCATCACTTCTTTGCCTTCCTGTGCAAGCTTGTCAGATTCTTCAACATGGTTGGCCGCTTCCTGCGCCTCATGTGCGACTTGTGAAACCGCTGATGCCATGCTGGTAATGGCGTCGCCGATATTGCCGGTTTCACTGTTCTGCTGGCTCATGCTCTGTATGGTGTGCCCGGTATGTGCGGCGATTTCAGCAGCGGCATCTGAAAATTGTTGAGCGGAATCGGCGAAAATCTTCAGGGTGGTTTGTAGCTGGTCTGCCAGTCCGTTGTAGGCATCGGCGATGGGCGACAGCTCTCGCGTGGTGTTGAAATCCAGACGAATACTCTGGTCGATTTCCCCTATGTAGAACGCCTTGATATCTTCTGCAGCCTGCTGCACGGGTTTTTCCAGTTTATACTTCAGTAATAAAGCAACAAACCCCGCCGTAACCAGACCAAGTACTGGAAGGCCGGGCAACAAGTACGTGCTGTCAGTTAAATCCCACAGAGCGAAGGAGATCAGGGAGAGCAGGCCGGTTTGAACGAGAAGGAGCGCGACTACCGTGCGAGTCAGTGAGAGTTTGTACATCCGTTTTCCTGCCTGTTATCGATTCCGTTCTATTCACGGGAGGTTTTTGGTACATAGATAATTTGTTTATCCATCATTTTATCGGGTTATTTGGCCGGGACTTTAATCGGATATGAAGGTCCTTTTATTGTTCTTGATAGTTCGCGTAAGTAACGGTTTTAAGACATAATTCGGGAATGAGTCAGCGGCGCACAAAAGTTACCGGGAAAGCCGGAATTTCACCGGAAGATGCGTTGTGTAAGTGGCGGGCAGAATTGCAGCCAATCCGGCACCGTGGTCTGGTGTGGATATCGGGTTCTCGTCAGGACACCAGAGCTACGCTCGACACAATGCTGGATGTCAGAAAGGAGTCCGCGATCTGGTGTGGGAACGATGCGCCAGACGGAGTTAAAAGCATAGCGCCGGCCACGAGTTCAGCCGGGCTTGGTGCCGAGTGCGATGTTCTGGTCTTCGATGCCGAGAGTGATTTCGACCCGGACGCTTTCGGTGCGCTGAGCGGAACGGTACGCGGTGGGGGCCTGGTGTTTTTGCTCACACCAACACTGGAAGACTGGCCTGAACAGCCGGATAGGCACAGCAGTCACCTGGGAAAAGTATCCGGACGTTCGATGACGCCTCCGCGTCGATATCTGAAACGCCTTACGGCCTTGCTCACTGATGCGCCTGAGGTGCTGTGGATAGATGAGGGTGTAGTACGCTCAATGCCGGAGTTTGTTTCAGCGTTAGCAGTTAAAACAAAGCCTGTGCCTCCCCCTTGCATGTCCACGGACCAAGTGGATGCAGTGAGTGCAGTGATGCATGTTGTAACTGGCCATAGACGTCGCCCGGTGGTGTTGCGTTCAGACCGCGGACGGGGAAAATCTGTTGCGTTCGGGATTGCCGCTGCACGTCTTGTTTCTGAGCAAGGCAAGCGCGTTCTGGTGACTGCAGCGCGGCGTAGCGCGGTGGATGCCTTGATGCAACAAGCGATGTCAATGCTGACAGATGATCAAAGTAAAAAGTTGAAATTTGTCGCACCGGATGCGCTTGCACGTGAACCACAGGATGCTGATTTATTACTGGTCGATGAGGCAGCATCGATTCCGGCACCACTGCTTGAAATATTGCTGAAGCAATATTCGCGTATTGCTTTTGCCACCACAGTACATGGATACGAAGGCACAGGCCGGGGTTTTGCGCTGCGCTTTAACCGGGTTCTGGATTGCCACACCAACAGTTGGAAAACGGTGAAGCTTCAAACCCCCATTCGCTGGTCGGCCGACGACCCTCTGGAAGCCCTGGTGTTCCGCCTGCTCATGCTGGATGCTGGTGCAGCATCGGATGGCAGCTTGTGTCATGCCGATCCCGCGCAAGCCCTTGTCGAATGTGTTGACCGAAATAAACTTGCGCAGGATGAAAGCCTGTTGCGGGAATTATTCGGGCTGCTGGTGTTGGCACACTACAAAACGCGGCCCTCAGACCTTCGGCAATTACTCGATGCGCCGAACCTGTCGGTGTATCTGATGCGCGTGAACGGTCATGTGGCAGCAGCGGCACTGGTGGCCAGAGAAGGAAATTTTGATCATAAACAGGCTGAAGAAATCGTAACAGGCAAGCGCCGACCTGTCGGGCATCTGTTGCCGGAATCGCTGGCGATACATCTGGGCATGGTTGACGCTCCATTGCAGTGTGCGGCCCGGGTGGTACGTATTGCCGTACATCCTGCAATACAGGTGAAGGGTTTTGGTTCACAGTTGCTCACGCACATTGAAGATGATGCCCAACGCGACGGTGTTGACTATATCGGCGCAAGTTTTTCCGCTAATGCAGACCTGTTGGGGTTCTGGAGCAAGGCTGGCTGGCAGCCAGTGCGCACTGGCGAGCAACGCAGCGCCAGTAGCGGCAGCCATTCCGTGATGGTGATGAAAGGTCTGAGTGAAAAGGGCGGCCAACTGTTTGCCAGCACGCGGCAACGCTTCTTGCGCCATTTCCCGCACCAGTTATCTGATAGTTTGCGTGATCTGGAAGCAGCACTGGTGATAGCGCTGATGCGTGACGCGCCTGATAGCGTCATGCCTCTGACAGAAGATGATCTGGAAGACGTACGCCGTTTTGCTTTCGAGCAGCGCTTTCCGGAATCGGCCATCGGTGCGCTGTGGCCCTGGTTATGTAACCGCTTGATGTCACCGCAGTCACTGACATTGTTGAACGAAATCGACACAGGTTTATTGATTATGCGAATTCTGCAAAAGCAGACCTGGCATCAATGTGCGGCCCATGCCGGATTGAGCGGCCACGACCAGACGCTGGGGCGATTGCGTGAGTCGGTACGGCAACTGATGGATTGATTCTGTTAGGATATGCGCATGCCAGAACATCAAAAGAGTCGCTACCGCAGCGAAAGCGATTTCCGTCACGATGCAGCGGATTGCACCGGCGTGTTGTTGGTCAATCTTGGCACGCCGGATGAAGCGACCCCGCGTGCGGTGCGCCGCTATCTCGCCGAGTTTTTGTGGGACCCCCGAGTGGTGGAGATATGGAGGCCGTTATGGTGGATGATTTTGCACGGCGTCATCTTGCGGCTTCGTCCACGCAAAGTAGCGGAGCTGTACAAATCTATCTGGACACCGGAAGGGTCGCCGCTGCTGGTCATTCCACAGCAGCAGTGCGAATTAATTGCTGAACAGCTTGCCAAACTTGCACCGGGGCGTGTCGCGACTGTGCTGGCTATGCGCTACGGCTCGCCGTCGATTGAGGCCGGACTGGAACAACTGCGTCAATGCGGCGCACGCAGGTTGCTGGTGTTGCCCTTGTACCCCCAGTATTCCGCCACGACTACCGCCTCGGTGTTTGATGAAGTTACCCGGGTGCTTGCTGGTTGGCGTCGTGTACCCGGTCTGCGTTTTATTCAGAACTACCATGACCATCCGGCCTATATCAATGCACTGGCCGACAGCATACGTGAACATTGGGCTGCCAAAGGTCGCCCGGATAAACTGATGATGTCGTTCCATGGTATTCCGCGTCGTTGCCTGCTGGCCGGCGATCCGTATTATTGCGAAGTTCAGAAAACAGCAAGACTGTTGGCAGATGCACTGGAATTAGGCAATGATCAATGGCTGCTTGCTTTCCAGTCACGCTTTGGTCGCGAGGAATGGTTAAAACCTTATGTGAATGGCACTCTGCAAGACTGGGGCAAGGCAGGTGTTGGTCGTGTCGATATCGTTTGTCCGGGCTTCAGTGCGGATTGTCTGGAAACACTGGAAGAGATTTCTATTCAGAATCGTGACACCTTCCTCGAATGTGGCGGTCGCGAGTTCCATTACATTCCTGCATTAAACGCTCGACCGGATCACGTTGAAATGCTGTCACAACTGCTGATGAGCAACATGGCAGGGTGGAATGCAGATGATACTGATCCTGCTGCCCGGCTTGAGCGAGCACGCGCCCACGGGGCGCAGGCCTGACGGCGCGCTTGCGTGGAAGACACGTTACGCCCACGTGTTGCAGTGAGCAGCTGTCTGCTGGGACAAGCGGTGCGGTATGACGGTAAACACAAGCGCAATGTCTGTGTCACCGAACGACTTTCCAAACACTTCGACTGGTTTCCGGTATGCCCGGAAGTCGCTATCGGCCTTGGGGTTCCGCGGCCGCCTGTCCATCTTGTGGAAAGTTACGACAACATTCATGCGCTCGGTGTGGAAGATGCTGCGATAAATGTCACGCGCGCGCTGCAGGCTTATGCCAGTCAGTGTGTGGATCAGCTTGATGATGTCAGCGGTTATGTCTTTAAAAGCCGCTCGCCGAGTTGTGGTCCGGGTGATACCGATTTGTTTAATGTCGAGGGCGAGGTGATCGGGAAAACGTCGGGAATCTTCGCGGCAGTAGTCCATGACCTGCTGCCGACACTACCGCTGATAGACGAAATGCGGTTGGAAGACCCGGCAGCATGTGAAGCGTTTATTCAGCAAGTCAAAGATTATCAATCAGCCATGCGGGGAAGTGTGTGAACGTCAGTAACCTTGCCTTGCAGCGAGCCAAAAGACAGCTGGAAAGTTTCTGTGTGGAACGTAGCTGCCCTGGAGATACATTGACTTGCCTGTTGGAAAATGACAGCTTGTTGTTGGCGAACAACGAGCAGGCGCTGGTTCGTTTGCAACTGGACGGAGCGCGATGGCGAATATTCTGGCGACGTGACAAGGGGCAATGGGAACCCTGGCCACACCTGCCGGTTTGTGATGACATGCAGCAAGTGATAGAGCAGCTGGATCAGGCTCCCCTGCATGTTCATTGGAGTGGATAACCCAGAGTATTCAGCCATACTCTGGGTTGTAAACGGATTTAGACAGGCAGGAACTCATGGAAGATCTGCAAACCAAAGTCACACGCCTTGAGCAGGAGAAACGTGCCCTGCTGGAGATGGGAGAAGTTCTGGTTTCCGAACTGGATCCTGACCGCCTACTGGATCTGGTTGCCGAAAAGACCCGCGATCTGCTTCGAGTTCGGACTGTATTGATCCCCCTGATCGATGAAAATTCGGAAACCTATACCTGCAAAGCCACGTGTGGCGTAACCACCGGTGAGGTTGTGGATGAATCCTTGCCGATTGATACAGGTATCTGCGAATGGGTGTGGAAACACCGGCGTCCCTGGTGGCGTGGGATGCTGGATGAACTCGACACGCACCAACGTACCCGGTGGGAAGCGCAGGCTGGTAGCGTCATCCTTGTTCCACTACTGGGAAAGCATGATTTTCTGGGTGGTATTGCGTGTATCGACAAACTCAATGGAGAAGAGTTTGATGAGCAGGACCTTGGCCTGCTGAAATTGTTTGCCCAGCAGGTTGCCATAGCCATTGAGAATTCCCGATTGTTTAACATTCTTGAACAAAAGGTGACCGAGCGCACCCAAAAACTGCAACAGGCGATGTCAGAGGCTGAATCTGCAAGCAAGTTGAAGTCGGAATTTCTTGCCAACATGAGTCACGAAATTCGCACGCCGCTGACGGCTATTATCGGGTTTGGCGAATGCATACTGGAATCCGGGCAGACCATAGAACAGCGACTGAAAGCGATCCGCACTATTATTGCCAGCGGGAAACACTTGCTTAGCCTGATTAACGATATTCTGGATATTTCCAAAGTGGAGGCCGAACATCTGACCGTAGAGCTGATTCCCTTGTCACCGATAAGCCTGCTGGAAGACGTCAGGGAGATTATTGCGCCGCAGGCCGAAGCCAGGAATCTGAATTGTACCGTTGATTACCAATGGCCATTGCCGGAAAAAATAAACAGCGACCCGGTACGATTGAAGCAGATTCTGATTAACCTTTGCAGCAATGCCTTGAAATTTACCCACCAGGGTGAAGTCCGGCTCAGTCTAAGCTGTGACCCTGGCACACAATCTCTTGTTTATCAGGTTATTGATACTGGTATTGGTATGGATACAGATCAACAGAAAAAAATATTTAAACGATTTGCCCAGGCTGATGTTTCAACTACACGGGAATACGGAGGAACCGGGTTGGGTCTGTATCTGTCGCGCCAATTGGCATATAAGCTGAGCGGTGATCTGACTGTTAATAGTACGCCGGGCGTAGGCAGTACTCTGACACTGTTGCTGAAGTTGCCCGGACTGGATCAGGCTGAATGGCTGAGTTCACCTGTTGCTGACGAAACGGATGAGTTATCGGAAATTCCGCTGAAGCATACTCAGCTTGAAGGTAGCGTTCTGCTGGTAGAAGACAATGAAATTAATCAGCAGCTCATTTCCTATCTGATTTCCAGAACCGGTGCCAAGGTCACGATTGCAAACAATGGAGAAGAAGGTGTGCATATGGCATCCCTGAAAATGTTTGATCTGGTGTTGATGGATATCCAGATGCCGGTGATGGATGGTTTTGAAGCGACACGCCGGTTGCGCTCCGAGGGTTACAAAGGCTGCATTATTGCACTGACTGCCAACGTGATGGCATCAGATGTCGCGAAGTACAAACAAGACGGTTTTGACGGTTACCTTTCAAAGCCGCTGGACAAGGAAGCTTTTATCAGGACGCTGAAAGAGCATCTTGCTGAATTATCGGAGGAAGTGGAGGTGGCGTCTCCGATCCAGTCACAAGCTGATTTGAGCGATTCGGTGATGGAGCACTTGTTGGAGAGATTTCTGGATGGTCTGATAGAACGCATTAGATTGGTGCGTCACTACACGGATAGTAAAGACTGGGGTGAGCTAAAAAAGGAAGTGCACAATCTCAAGGGCATGGGAGGAAGTTTTGGTTACCCTCAGCTTTCGGTGCTTGCGGGGAACATACAGTTCGATATTACCAAGGAAGATTTTGCCGAAGTAGAGCGCTCCGTGCTCGTACTGGAGCAGTTAGTTGAAGCTATTTTGCTGGGCCGACCAAAAACCATATGGGTATAGGGCGATACAGCTTGGCGTTAGTTTGATACTTCGGGCAAAGAAAGAGATTCTATCAGCGTGCTCAAGCTTGTATCTGAAAGCTCCGGGTTCTGTAAAGCATCGTGAAACAGTTTGATCAATGCGTCAACTTGTTCGTTGAATTTCAGCCCCTGGGAGAATAATTGATTGGTTCTGCCAAGACAGGTTTCTCCCACCTTCATGATTTTGGCTTCGCTGTTATCGGTGAGATCGTTGCTTATCCCCAGTTCGTCTATGGTCAGATTCAGCTCTTCAAGCATCTGTTCTACAATAGTTGCGCTGCCAAGCCTGAGTCCCTGATTTTGTTCTTGTATATGGCGGAAAGTTTGCAACAGGAAGTCGAGTACGTTCCTTAGTTGAGCCGTTCTTCGCTCAACACTGTGCTCGTTGATCAGTGCGACAATCCTCCCTTCAACACCTTCTATCAGTCGGGCAATGTAGTCCTTGTAGTTCCCGTAACGCACCTCATCGTCCAGCGGCATATTTTTTACCAGCAGGGAACAATGTTTGTCACTGAACACTGTGCGTGATCCGAAATCCTGTATACGTTCTTTGTCGCGGGTTACCGTGAGTACACGTTCTTCCATCGGGCTGACTTGCCCCGTTTCGGAGTAGTAGGAAACCCCTTCGTCAGAATGAGTTTGCAAAGCGCAGCGCAGCCCCCAGTTTGTGGTAGTTTCGAACAGCAATTCAGCGAGTCGGGGGATGTCATCGCATTTTAGTGAATCAAGCAGAAAAATATTCATGGCTCCGTAGGCGCTGGTATCGGTCATCGCCTGAAAGGCTGTCTTGTTGGCGTCTCCCAGCTGTTGTGCCATAGTTTTTCGTTGGTCATCGATTTCTATGTTGTGCTGAACTTTGATCTGTAATTCGTCCGATTTGAAGGGTTTGACGAAGTAGTCTGCTGCGCCGACTTCGTAGCCTTTGAGAATTTCCTCTTCCTGATCATTGGAAGAAACAAAAATAACCGGGCAGTCGTGGGTCCGGCTGTCTTCCTTAAGGCGTTTACAGGTTTCATAGCCATCGATGCCGGGCATCTGGATATCCAGCAGTATCAGAGAGGGGGGAGCGTCGCTAGCAGCTTGAATGGCCTGCTCTCCATCACTGACGGCTGTGACATCGTAATGCGAGGACAGTAAATGCGTCAGATATTCCCGGTTGAGTTCTTCGTCATCGACGACCAATATCCGTTTTGCTTCCACAAAGAATCCCTCCTGGAATTGAGATCTGTAGAGCGCAGTCTAATTCGCCGTATGAATTTCCGTACCTGTAGGATGTTACTCTTGATTAAATATCTGTGATGTGCTGAGGAAGGGCCGAGGTATTCAGGTTCCGGTCTGGCGTGTGACATCAACAAAGAGTTTCAGGCGTTGCCCGGGTTGCAGGTAGCCTTTTTTCGGCAAACCATTCCAGCGTCGCAGGTCTGTTATCCGAACCTTGAAGCGGCTGGAAATCCGCGCCAGAGAATCACCTCTACGCACGGTATAGTTAACGGCGCGCCGTTGTGCCCCCGGGTGCGAGCTGTTCCGGGAAGGTTGATTCGTCCACAACACCAGTTTTTGCCCTACCCGCAACGGGTCTCCCGGGGCCATGCCATTCCAGGATGCGAGTTTACGTACGCTGACTTTATAGGTTTGTGATAAATCCCAGAAGGTATCACCACGGGTGACGATATGCTGGCCGCGTTGCCCTTTGCGGGATGCATTCTGTTTACGATTCAGACGTTGACTGGCACTGAGGCGATATTTTTCCTGTCCGGTGCTGGATACTGGTACCAGCAGGTGTTTACCAGCACGAATTGCGTGGCCGCGAATCTGGTTGGCTGCCTTCAGGGCATCGACCGTGGTGTGATAACGCCGTGCGATATGGCCGAGTGTCTGGCCTTTGGCAACTTTATGGCGAACCCACTGGATACGTTTTTCCGGGGGTAGCGCGGCGATTGCTGCACGGAAACTTTCGGCCTGTGCCTTGGGAATGAGCAATCGGTGCGGCCCCTTGGGTGGCGTTGCCCACTGGTTGAAACCGGAGTTAAAGCGGTACAGGCTATCCAGCTCCATACCGGCCAGCTCTGCGGCAATGGCAAGATCAATCTGGCCGCCGGTTTCGATAACTTCAAAAGGGACTTGCCGGTCGATCGGTGTCAGTACGACATCGTATTTTTCCGGTGAGTTAACCAGTTGTTTCAGTGCGATCAGTTTAGGGACATAGGCGCGGGTTTCTTTAGGCAAGTCGAGATCCCAGAAGCTGGTGGGTTTTCCTTTCTTGCGGTTGCGGCGTATCGCCTTGCCAACGGTACCTTCGCCGGAGTTATAGGCGGCCAGCGCCAGCAGCCAGTCATCGTCGAAACGTTTGTGCAAGTATTCCAGATAGTCGAGCGCAGCGCGTGTTGATTCGAGCAGATCGCGACGGCCGTCATACCACCAGTCCTGTTTCAGGCCAAAACGCTTGCCGGTACCGGGGATGAATTGCCACAGACCGGCAGCCCGACCGTGTGAATAAGCAAAGGGGTCATAGGCGCTTTCAACGACAGGTAGCAGCGCGATTTCTGCAGGCATACCGCGTTGTTCGACTTGCTGCAAAATGTGGGCGGCGTAGCGGCTGGCGCGCTGACTGACACGGCGCATATATTCCGGGTGCCGGGCATACCAGTTACGTTGCGCTTGCACGCGTTTATCGTTGCGGGATGGCAGGCCGAAATTCCGGCGCATGGATTCCCACAGCCCGACAGGCTCCGGGGCCAGCGGAGTATCAGACAGAATGCCCGCCAACGGCTGGGCAGAAGCCAGCATTGTCGGCGCGGATATTTGCTCTGGTTTAGTGTGGGCGCTCGGGCCAGGCAGTAGCGAATCTCGTTGTGTGACAAGTGGTTGGGAAGCACATGCACCGAGTAGCAGGGCGGTTGCCGGGAGCAGCAGTCTGAATCGCATTAACATTATATCCCTATCGGCGTGCAGCCTGTAGCATTGAGCGACTGTTGAACTGGGCGCAATGCTGACAGTCCTGTCAGAGCGCGTCAAGCCTGTAGCCACCCCCCTCGTATGCGCTATCATCAGCATGATGAGAGCAGATACCAGCGCTTTACATTCCGGAACAGCCCGGCTCGAAGCCCTGCGCAGATGGTGCCGGCAGCCGCTTGGGCGCAGTCTGGCAGAGGTCGAGCAGGCAGCGCTGTGCGAAGTGCTCTGCGATGTATTTGGCTATCACCTGGTGGTGCTTGACCCTTCTTGTGAGCTTGAATTACTTGAGGCAAGTCGCATCGTCAACCGGATTGTGCAGACAGGGAGTCGCATCGGTCTCGAACATGGCCCCAGCCTGCTGGCCAGCAGCGAACATCTTCCTTATTTGTCTGACAGCGTGGATGCTTTCGTTTTGCCACACGCGTTGGAGGTAACGCAAGACCCGCATCAGGTGTTGCGGGAAATTGACCGCTGCCTGGTGGCCGAGGGACATCTTGTTATTACGGGGTTTAATCCGTATGGCTGGTGGGGGCTGAGACGGTTGCTGGGCAGGTCGCGTGGCAAGAGTCCGTGGTCGTTGCGGTTCATCGGTTTGTCGAGATTGAAAGACTGGCTGTCATTGTTAGGGTTCGATACGGTATATATTCGTTATCTGTTTCCGCATCCGCCCTGGACATACGGACTGGGTAGCGACCGCTGGGGTATTATGGCGCGTTTACACCGGGATCAACGGCCATGGCTGGCGGCGTCCTATGTGCTGGTGGCAAAGAAGCGGGTGGCGACGCTTACCCCCGCCAAGCCGCGTTGGCGACCACGCCGCGCCTTGTTGGCCGGCGGTGTTATTGAATCGAGAGGTGGAGGTTTACCGGGACATGGTTAGTGTAGAAATTTTTACTGATGGTGCCTGCAAGGGCAACCCGGGGCCGGGTGGCTGGGGAGCATTATTGCGTTACAACGAACACGAAAAAGAATTGTTCGGTGGCGAAGCGGAAACGACAAATAATCGTATGGAGTTGATGGCGGCGATCAGGGCGCTGGAAAGTCTCAAGCAACCTTGTAAGGTGAATCTCACCACGGATTCAGTGTATGTCAGAAGTGGTATTACCGAATGGATGATTAACTGGAAAAAGCGCGGCTGGAAAACGGCTGCACGAAAACCGGTGAAAAATGTCGATCTGTGGAAGCGTCTGGATGCGGCTGCACAACCGCACGACGTGTCCTGGCATTGGGTGAAAGGGCATAGCGGCCACCCGGAAAACGAACGCGCTGATGAACTTGCCAACTGCGGCATCGAACAGCTGGAGGCTTAAGCTATGCGACAGATTGTGCTGGATACAGAGACCACCGGCCTCGAACCTAAAAATGGCCATCGTATTATTGAAATCGGTTGTGTGGAACTCGTCGATCGCAAACTTACCGGGAATACATTTCATCAATATCTGCAACCCGGGCGCGAGATTGATCCCGGTGCTATCGAAATACACGGTATCAGCAACGAGTTCCTTGCCGATAAGCCTCTGTTTGAAGATATCGTCGAAGACTTTGTGAGCTTTATTCGTGGTGCAGAACTGGTGATCCACAATGCGCCGTTCGATGTCGGTTTTATCAACAATGAGTTCCAGTTGTGTGGCGACACCTCGCAGGTAGAGGACATCTGCGGGGTGCTGGATACGTTGAAAATGGCACGTCGCATGCATCCGGGGCAGAAGAACAATCTGGATATTCTGTGCAAGCGCTACACGATCGACAATTCAAGTCGCGAGCTTCACGGCGCGTTGCTCGATGCAGAAATTCTTGCCGACGTCTATCTGGCGATGACCGGTGGTCAGGTTACCTTGTCGCTGGGTGGCAGTGAAGAAACCCCTGGAGGAGGGCATGTCGGGCAACCGGTTCGCAGACTGGACAGCAACCGCCCGCCGTTACGTGTGATTCCGCCGGATACTGATGAACTTGCTGCCCACGAAGCCTGTATTGAAAAGCTGGCCGAGGTGGCAGGGGGTACGGCGGTCTGGCAGAAAAACGGGCAACACTGATTCGCGTTGCATCATCGGGTATTGGCTGCAAGCTGCCAGGTATCCGCGTTCAGCCAAAGATGTGTTGCAATACTGGCGGCGTATCCCAGCGCAATCACCGGTGTCCATTTCAGATGTGAGAAAAAGGTGTAACTGCCGCGTGCTTGCCCCATCAAAGCCACGCCGGCTGCCGAGCCAATGGATAACAGACTGCCACCGACACCGACAGTGAGTGTCACCAGCAACCACTCGCCCAGCGGCATGTCGGGATTCATTGATAGCACGGCAAACATCACCGGTATGTTATCAACGATTGCAGAAAGAAGACCCACCAGAATATTTGCTGTCGTGGCACCCAGCCCGACGTACATCAATTCGGAAGCATTCGACAGGTAGCCGATGAACCCCAGCCCGCCGACACAGAGCACAACGCCATAAAAAAACAACAAGGTGTCCCACTCAGCGCGGGCGAGTCGACTGTAGATATCAAAAGGTTTGTCATCACTGCCAACCGGAAGGACATCGCCGACGGTTCCATAGTCGGGAGAAAGACTGGCGGTGGGCTTGTGGGTTCTTTTCAGGTAATAACCGAAGAATTGCAGATAGGCCAGACCGGTCATCATGCCGAGCACGGGTGGAAGATGAAGAAAACTGTGCATGCTGACGGCTGTGGCAATGGTCGCAGCGAACAAAAACATAATGACAACTCCACCGCGTCGTATCGTTATCTCGGCCCCGTCAGATTGCGGCGTTTCGTCTGGAATGAAGGCGTGCATAAACAGTGCCGGTAGCACGTAATTTACCACTGAAGGGAGAAAGAGCAGGAAGAAGGTATTGAAATCCACCAGTCCTTTTTGCCAGACCATGAGTGTTGTAATGTCGCCAAACGGACTGAATGCTCCGCCTGCGTTGGCTGCAACCACAATGTTGATGCAGGCGAGGCTGATAAACTTCTTGTTGTTCTTTCCAACAGCGAGCACTACCGCGCACATGACCAGTGCTGTTGTAAGGTTATCGATGATAGGGGAAAGAAAGAATGCAAGCGTCCCGGTAAGCCAGAACAGCAGGCGATAACTGCACTGTTTATGCGCAAGCCGGGAGCGTAGCGCCTCGAAAACCTGACGCTCATCCATGGCGTTGACATATGTCATGGCAGCCAGAAGAAACAAGAACAGTTCTGCAAATTCCAGCAGGGTATGGCGGAGCGCCGTAGCTGCGGTGTCGGGAAGATCATTCTGAGTGTACTGCCAGGCAATTAATGCCCAGATGATCCCGGCCGTCAGGATGACCGGTTTGGATTTACGCAGGTGTGTAAATTCCTCACACATCACCAGCAAGTAGGCCAGACTGAAAAGAATGAGTGAAAGATATCCGACCGGGTGAGTGGTCAGGTCGAGGATGTTTGTGTCGGGGGTGAAACCAGATGACATACGGTGAGTATATCGTCTGCGTAAGTGTATGCAATACAAGTTCAGTGCGGGCCGGGACGTTCCCGGCTGGCGTGTTAGTCGTAGACCAGGGTGCTGATAATTTCCTGATGTTCCGGTGAGATATCGATTATATGAAGTCCTGTCCAGCAGATTCCGGATTCATCTGTCTCGTCGCACCAGAGACTTTCCGCACCGAGCAGTATCTCGACCACTTCATTATTGCATTGCAGCGGGATTCTCAGCTGCAACAATGAACCGGGATTGACAGCGGTCGTACTCATCATCATCAGACCTTCGGCAGACAGATTTACCAATTGACCCACAGTTGCACCGCTATGTGCATCAAAAACCTGTGGGTGATCCGGGATGGACACACGGGCAAGTTTTCGTTGTTCGTTATTTGAACTGACTTTGGTGTTCATCCGTTCATCTCCAGATTCAGGCATGTGCCGTCTGTTGGGTTTTGTGATCAAGCATGCGATGAATAGCACTCAGTGCGCGATCGACAAAAGGTTTCTTCTGCTCGTTCAGCAGGCGCACCTTGCCGGCGATCATACTGTTTGCCAGATCAGTCATGGAGATGATGGCCGCTTTTGACCCCATTTGATCCACGAACATGAATTTTTCTGTAACGGTACTGCGCCAGGACAGTTTTGCACGCTGTGAGGATTTGTTGGTGCCCGAGAATTCGAACCATGTTCCAAAAGGAACGGACTTGAGTTCCGTTATCATGGTTTCCTGTTCCGGAGTAAGACGGGCGTCCTGAGAAGATTTCTTGTCTTCAATCGGTTTCGGTTCTGCGACTTCAACGGGAACTTCGGCAGCCGGAACTCGCTCATCCATCAGTTTGTTCTGGCTGGTGAAGAGATCGAGAAGCAGCTTCTCCTTGTCGGGTTGCTGTAGTGTGGCCGATGCTTCGCGCAGCTCTTTCTGATGTTCACTTATCGACCGCGTACGTTCTTCTCGTTCTGTACTACTGGTGACCGGCGATGCATATCGAATGATTGTGGCAGCCAGTTTTGTAGCCTCGAGCCAGTCCTCACTGTTTTCTGCATCGGGTTGACGTAATAATATAAACGTCAATTTATCTGACCAGATGCGTTGTAAAAATTCCTTGGCGGCTACAGCGACTGTGTGCTCTCCGAT
>UOFN01000124.1_pt1 | contig 38119 bp, 40 predicted proteins | sample 1990111 | NCBI WGS metagenome assembly UOFN01 (sample SAMEA4728526, study PRJEB27164) | hydrothermal vent metagenome | biome: marine basaltic hydrothermal vent biome; feature: marine hydrothermal vent; material: mineral | place: Pacific Ocean | collected 2011-06-14/2011-07-23 | depth 1741 m | reverse complement strand
CTGCGGATATTCATCGAATGTAGATACACTCAGGAAATACTTGTACTGACATACTCCATGCGTTTCCTTAAAGCAATTCTCCTTATACTCTGGTGCCTGGTATAGACGAATAAAAAGCTGCTTATCTATATCGGGTGAAAATTCGTTCAGCTCCTGAATTTCCCCGTAAGCTATAGCATTTTGCAGCTCTGCTTCAATAGCACCGCATGACGAACAAAAAACAATAAAGAAAAACAGCAAAAGTCTCACTTTACATTCCTTCAATTTACGGAGAAGTGTATATGATCCCCATGCCCTGATACGGCATGAGAATTTCCAAGCTTCTTTTTGAACAAAGGCCCAAAGTTCTCCCTTCTATACGGGTAACTTTCGAACCTGGTTTGCATAGCATCTACTATAGCTTTTACTTTAGGGTTAGTCGGGTAAAAAACCGACATTTTCATTCCATTTATTCGAGATATGTCTATCGCCTTTCCAGCACCTTGCACATGCCGACTAGGAGCTATGTGCTGATCATTAGCGGATGAAATGTAAATCTTATTCAAAACATGGCCGGTAGCTATACTTGTCTTAACCACATATTTCAATGCACCAATTATTCTTTGATCGACGCTTTTATTAACATTCGGGGAAAATTCTACTAAAACGCCATTTATGTTTGCTGGCACAGTTGGCATTTTCTCTCCTTCGATTTGTTATAGCCAAGGGCTCATTTCACCGGAACACCCATTTTCAAGTGCCACTCCAAGGTAAATCACAGTAACACACGCCACCGCTACCGCGGGATCAGTCACCTACGCTAAATTTTTGTTGTATGCCTTTGGTTTTTAATGATAAATTAGTGGCATTAGCAGTGGCATATTATTTTCTATAGTTAACAATAACCATATGTTATTGTTAAATAGTTAGTGGTCATCATAGTGGCGAAATAACAGGTATTCTAATGGCAGAAACTATTGGATTGATGGAGCCGCTTCTTCCTCCCGAAGGCACGGAAAGGCTGAATGACCTGGCGCTTGATCTTGTGTCAAAAGCGAGCAGCTTCGCCGGAATGCTCAACCCTGTCGTGAGCAAATCACTCGGTGATCTAGTGCGTTCAATGAACTGCTATTACTCGAACCTGATTGAAGGGCACGATACGCACCCGCGTGATATTGACCGCGCCCTCGCAGAGAATTATTCAACCGAACCAAACAAAAGAGCGCTTCAAAAAGAAGCAGTCGCTCATATTGCTGTACAGAAAATGATTGATGACGGCAAAGCACCGGATTCACACCCCATATCTTCACAGTATGGAAAATGGATACACAAGGAATTTTGTGACCGCCTGCCGGCAGAATTGCTCTGGGTTGAAAACCCCGACACAGGTGAAAAAATACAAGTGATACCCGGCAAATACAGAGATGGCTCGGTTCAGGTCGGGAGGCATATCCCGCCATTGCCTAAGGGCCTTGAACTATTCCTGAAACGCTTTGATGATGCCTATGATGCAAACAAGCTTTCCAGACTACAGCGCATTATTTCTATTGCTGCTGCCCACCATCGCTATCTATGGATACACCCTTTTTATGATGGTAACGGACGAGTGGTGCGCCTGATGTCCTATGCGGCTCTGAAAAATATTGAGGTTGGCAGTGAACTTTGGTCAATTGCCAGAGGCTTGGCTCGTGAAAAGAGCACCTATAAATCCTTGCTACAAGCGGCGGATGAACCGCGTCAGGGTGATCTGGATGGGCGCGGCACGCTATCACAGAAATCCTTAATCCGTTTTTGTGAATTCTTTCTGAGCACCTGCATCGATCAGGTGGAATATATGAGCGCTTTGCTGGATTTTAAAACGCTGTCCGAGCGAATGCGTATTCATGTTGAGGAAATGATTGCCATGAAAGAGCTTCCGAAGGGAAGCTATGCACTGCTACGCGAAGCGTTGCTTGTCGGTGAATTTGAACGTGGCAACGTTAAGGACATTACAGGTCTTAAAGATCGTGCGGCCAGAGAGGTTTTATACTCGCTTATCAAAAAAGGGTTTCTGGTTTCAGATACACCAAGAGGGCCGGCACGTTTAGGCTTCCCGATAGATGTTGTGGAGCGCTGGTTTCCTTTGCTTTATCCGGTGACAAAATAACTGGTTTTCACAATTGGCCGGAAAACTCGTTCTGGCTCATTTCCTGTAATTCACGAAAAATCCGAACCGACTCCCCGACAGAGACATCCACAAACTTCTTCGCTTTTCGACAATCGTGCGGCATAACGAAAAAACGGTCAGGTGGAGCGTTTTGTTAAGTTTTTCTTTAATTCACTACCCGCTAATTCCATGAGCATACGCAAAGCATGGTCTACAGATGCTGAATCTTTAAATACTTTCGCGATGTCTGGCTCAAGTAAAACTATATTTGTTCCTTCCTGATATGCGCGGTAATGTTTTCCTCGAACACCTTTTGAGAAATCATATCCAGGTTGCACATCACTTTCCTTGATTTTGCTCATAATTTTTCAACTCTTTGTTTCTCTTCATTCGATTCGGCCTTGACCTTGTCCCACTCAAATTCAATCACTCATTTCTCCGATAGAAAACTTAACGTTTTGGGTAAGCTGTCGCGAAACCGGGAGCACAAGCGAGCGGTTGAGCAGTCAGCTTGAACCTTATTCGTTAGGTATTACGCAATTCCAATTTAAGATCAGCAATGAGGCGCATAAATGTTTCTGCATCTTCCTGGCTTATAAATTCATCTGTGACATGAACAGCCTTGTTACGTATCTTCCGCAATTTTTCGAATCGATCAAAAGACGGTTCAGAAAGCTTACCAGACGCTGTTAGAGCTTGAGCAAGGGTCCAAGGATCCAATGGGGTTTCTTTTCGTCTATGTTGGCCGGATATGTAGTAGGTATACCTGCTGTCTTCGCTGCTTGTGAAAGAGCGTCCTCAAGCTCAAGCCATGATTCAAGAACCGCTCCGCGCGGTGACATTTCCGCTAGCCTCAGCTCATTTCCTGCAATAGAAACTTGTGGAGCAATTGGGCCTTTCTCATCTTTAATCTCCGATACAGCCTTACTGAAATCAAATTCAGCATCCCCGTATCTGAAGTGCCGCATATTCGACAAAACCTTCGAAATAGCATCTCGAAACCAATATACGACAACAATCATTGCAACCGGCCATGCGGCTGCATCGATAATACTGGAAATGAAAGTTAAGGAATCCATTTTTTATTTCTGCGCCTAACAGTCCAATGGGCCGATTACACACTATTGGGTGATGAGCCGCGTCGGCCTGTTGTGCGAATGGCCGATTCTGCACAGCGTTGAACGGAGCATACCCATCTCTGATCCAGTCGTCATCCTGGTCTATAGCATCAACGCATGCCGAACACCTGGCACCGGCCCGAGACGACCTCACCCCCTTGTGTTCCCCGGTTCGCTACAGGATACTGACCCCATGACTGGAACGTCCCTCACCAACCAGTTTCTGATCGCCATGCCAGGCCTGGAAGACCCGAATTTTTTCCACTCCGTAACCTATATCTGTGAACACAACGATGAAGGTGCCATGGGCCTTGTCATCAATCGGCCGCTGAACATGCAGCTCGGTGAAATCCTCGAACACATCGAAGTCAATGATGCTTCTACTGAAGCACGGTATCTCCCCATCCATCTCGGCGGTCCGGTGCAACAGGAGCGCGGCTTTGTGCTGCACAATCCGCTCGGCGACTGGGAAGCCACCATGAAGGTCACCGACCGCATTGGTGTCACCTCGTCGCTGGATATTCTGCACGCCATTGCCCATGACGAGGGGCCGGAGCAAACACTGATCTCGCTGGGCTATGCCGGATGGGGTGCGGGCCAACTGGAACAGGAGCTGGCCGATAACGCCTGGCTGAGCGGGCCGGCCGATCCGGAAATTCTGTTTAACAAGCCGAACGAAGAACAGTGGAAAGCGGCGGCAGCTTCGCTGGGGGTGGATATTAATCTGCTCTCCGGAGAAGTCGGGCACGCCTGATGTCAGGCTCAGACACTATCCAGACGCTGCTCAGCTTCGATTACGGTCGTCGGCGTATCGGCGTTGCGGTGGGGCAACATCTGACAAAATCAGCCACACCGTTAACTACTATCCGCGCGCGCGAGGGCAAACCGGACTGGCCTGCCGTCAGCGAACTGATCGAAGAATGGAAACCGGGCGCGCTGGTGGTCGGAATCCCGTATCATATGGACGGTGCCGAGCAGGACATGACGCACGCGGCGAAAAAATTCTGCCGTCAGCTCGAAGGCCGTTACCATCTGCCGGTGCATCAGGCAGAAGAACGGCTCAGCTCCTGGGTGGTGGAAAGCCGCCTCAGCGTACGCGAGCAGGCCAACACGGATATCGATGCGATGTCGGCACAAGTCATACTCCAGGACTGGTTACAGCAAGAGCCAAACGATTGAACGAAACGAACGATATTACAGCCCTGATCAACACCATGGCCGGGGCATTGCGCGAACGTCTGCGCCCTGACGAGCCTGTCGCCATGGTCGGCATCCATACCGGTGGCGTGTGGATCGCGCAACAATTGCACCAGCTTCTTGAAATCGAAACCCCGCTCGGCGAGCTGGATATCTCCTTCTACCGCGATGACTTCACCCGCATCGGCATGAACCCGCAGGTGCGACCGTCACAACTGCCCTTCTCTGTCGATGACCGGCACATCATTCTGGTTGACGACGTGCTGCAAACCGGCCGCACCATCCGCGCCGCCATGAACGAACTGTTCGATTACGGCCGACCGGCATCTATCACGCTGGCCGTGCTGGTAGAGCGTGACGGCCGTGAGTTACCGATTGAGGCAACCGTTACCGGGAAACACATGGAACTTGGCAGCAATGAACACGTCAAACTGACCGGCCCGGAGCCGCTGCAACTGGAGGTCAACCGCGCACCATGAGCGCCAATCCGCAAATCGGCAAGGACGGTCGACTGCGCCATTTTCTTTCTATCGAAGGACTGAACCGTACCCTGCTGACGGAAATCCTCGATACTGCTGAATCGTTTGCCGGCGTCACCGAGCAATCGGTAAAGAAGGTTCCGCTGCTGCGCGGCAGGACTATCGTTAATCTGTTCTTCGAAGCCAGCACCCGTACCCGCACAACATTTGAACTGGCGGCCAAGCGCTTGTCTGCCGATGTACTGAACATCAACGTCAATGCTTCAAGCGCCGTAAAAGGCGAGACACTACTGGACACCCTGCGCAACCTGCAGGCGATGCACGTTGATATGTTCGTGGTACGCCATGCCGACAGTGGCACTGCCCATTTCATTGCCAACCATGTGCAACCACACGTCAGTGTCATCAACGCCGGCGATGGCCGCCATGCGCACCCGACGCAGGCCATGCTGGATATGTTCACTATCCGCCGCGAGAAAGGCCCGGACTTCGGTCGGTTGACTGTCGCTATCGTTGGCGACATTGCTCATTCGCGGGTTGCACGTTCGCAGATCCACGCACTGAACCTGCTGAATGTCGGAGAGCTACGTGTGGTAGCGCCGCGCACGCTGATTCCCGCGCACGTTGAATCGCTTGGCGTGCGCGTATTCCACGATTTGAACGAAGGCCTGCGCGATGCAGATGTTGTCATTATGTTGCGCCTGCAACGCGAGCGCATGCTCGGTGCCATGCTGCCCAGCGAGCAGGAATACTTCCGCTTGTACGGGTTAACCAACGAGCGACTGGCCGTTGCCAAGACGGATGTCACTGTGATGCATCCCGGCCCGATCAACCGCGGCGTAGAAATGGATTCACAGGTCGCCGATGGGCCGCACTCGGTAATTCTGGAGCAGGTCACTTACGGGATCGCGACGCGCATGGCGGTTATGTCCATGGCCATGCAGCCGACGCCGAATCAGGGAACTCATGACTGAAGCGAACATCCATATCAGCGGCGGCCACCTGGTCGACCCGGCCAATGGCATTGATGCTACGACAGATCTGTATCTTGCCGGTGGTCGTATTGCTGCGGTTGGCAAAGCGCCCGATGGTTTTACTACCGAAGTCACACTGGATGCCAGTGGCCTGCACGTCGTCCCCGGACTGGTTGATCTGTGCGCACGCTTGCGCGACCCCGGTCAGGAACACAAGGCCACTATCGACAGCGAGTGCCGTGCCGCAGCGGCGAGCGGCATTACCACCCTGTGTTGCCCGCCCGACACTACCCCGATCATCGATACTCCTGCCGTCGTAGAGTTAATTCGCCATCGAAGCCTGCAGACTGACGCCGCACGCGTGGTCACACTGGGCGCCCTGACGCGCGACCTCAAGGGTGAGCACCTGAGCGAAATGGCTGCGCTAAAACAGGCTGGCTGCGTCGGCGTGAGCAATGCACTGAGCCCACTGGCCTCAACACAGATTGAACGCCGCGCTTTTGAGTATGCTGCCACCTTTGGCCTGACGGTGTTTATCCACGCCGACGACCCGGCACTTTCCGACAACGGTTGCTTGCACGAAGGACAGCTCTCCACCCGGCTTGGGCTACGCGGCATTCCCGAAGCCGCAGAAACTGTCGCCGTCGCCCGCGATCTTGCGCTGATTCAGCAAACCGGTGTGCGCGCGCATTTCTGTCGGCTCACCACCAAACATGCGGTACGCATGGTGGCGCGCGCGCAGTTTGATGGCTTGCCAGTCAGCGCCGATGCCGCTATTCCCTACCTGTACCTGACCGAACTGGATGCCTCGGAATTTAATCCCGAATTCCATTTCATCCCGCCACTGCGTACCCAGAATGACCGCGCCGGTCTGATCGCAGGTTTGCAAGATGGAACGCTCGGTGCACTCTGTTCAGACCACCAGCCTCACGAGGTGGACGCCAAGCTGGCACCGTTCCCTGCCACCGAGCCTGGCGCTTCCGGTCTCGATACATTGCTGCCGCTCACCCTCAAACTTGTGCAGGAAAAACACCTGACCTTGAGCGAGGCAATTGCCCGTGTCACCTGCGGCCCGGCGGCGATTCTGAATTTACCTTGCGGCGAGCTCGGTGCTGGCCGGGTTGCCGATATCTGCATCTTTGATGCAGGTGAACACTGGCAGGTAAGCCGTCAAACGCTGCTAAGTCAGGGGAAAAATACACCGTTCAATGGCTGGGAAATGCCAGGGCAGGTGCGCTACACCCTGCGCGATGGCAACATTATTTTTAACCGCGAGTCTCGATGAAACATCCCATTCAGCGTGACACCATTGCCGTGGAAGCAGCGACAGTTCTGTCACATCAGGCGTATGCAGGCGAGCAATATATTTTACGGCTGCACGCACCTGAGTGTGCCGGCCTTGCGCAACCCGGGCAGTTCGCCCATCTCAGCTGCGGCCCAGAGCTGGCCATGCGTCGGCCCTTATCGATCATGCGTGTCGATGCGGACAAGGGGTGGGTGGATTTTTTATATAAAGCCGTCGGGCAGGGCACACGTTTGCTCGCCCAGCGCAAAGAGGGCGAATCACTCAGCCTGATCGGCCCGATAGGAAAACCGTTCACCCCGCTTGCGGATCGACCTCGTATGCTGTTGCTGGGTGGTGGCGTAGGCATTCCGCCGATGGTTTTTCTTGCTGAAGCGTTGAAACAAAACGCTGACTATCAGCCGCTGGTACTGATGGGTTCCGAGGTTCCTTTCCCGTTCCGCGAACGCCCCTCACAAATTATGGTACCAGGCTTGCCGGATGGCGTTATCGCGTCTATGCCGCTGCTCGATGATTGGGGTATCCCAAGCCGTCTGGCTAGTTTGCAGGATTATGCCGGTTGTTATGAAGGCTACATCACCGACCTTGCACGCTGTTGGCTGGATGCGCTTGATGCGGAACAACGTGCTGAAGTCAGCATTTACGCCTGTGGCCCGCACCCCATGTTGTCTGCGGTAGCGAAGCTGGCAAAGGACTATACGCTGCCCTGCCAGGTCTCGCTGGAAGAGTTTATGGCTTGCGCAGTAGGTGGATGCGCGGGTTGTGTCGTTGAAGTGCAAACGCCGGATGGCCCGGCGATGAAACGAGTGTGTGTCGATGGCCCGGTGTTTGAGGCCAGCACGGTATTCTGAAGGCAAAAACTGTCAGGGCGTTTCAACCAGCGTAACGCCATCCAGCGCACTGGACGTATCCACTTCGCTATCCTTGAGTTTGATCATCAGGCGCACTTCGTTAGCTGAATCCGCATAATGAATCGCATCATCCTGAGTGATATCGCCTTCCCGATACAGTTCGTACAGGGCCTGATCGAAGGTTTTCATACCCTGCTGATTAGAACGCTTCATCAGCTCCTTGATCTTGTGTACCTCACCCTTGCGGATCAGGTCAGAGGCAAGCGGTGTATTGATCAGCACTTCGACCGCAACCTTTCGTCCCTTGCCATCCGGCGTAGGAATCAATTGCTGGGCAAGAATCGCTTTCAGGTTCAACGACAGATCCATTAACAACTGGCTGCGACGATCTTCCGGGAAGAAGTTGATAATACGATCCATCGCCTGGTTGGCGTTATTGGCGTGCAGTGTGGCCAGACACAGGTGCCCGGTTTCCGCAAACGCGATAGCGTGATCCATGGTTTCACGGGTTCGAATCTCGCCGATCAGAATCACGTCCGGCGCCTGACGCAGAGTATTTTTCAATGCCGTACCAAATGAGTCCGTATCAATACCAACTTCGCGCTGAGTTACGATACATCCATTGTGTTGGTGTACATACTCAATCGGATCTTCAATGGTAATGATATGACCTGTGCTATTGGCATTCCGGTAACCGATCATGGAAGCCAGCGAGGTAGACTTTCCGGTACCGGTCGCACCGACAAAGATAATCAGGCCACGTTTGGTCATGGCCAGGTTTTTAATGATCGGCGGCAGTGTCAGTTCCTCAATCGTCGGGATCGTGGTTTCTATCCGGCGCAACACCATTCCACAGTGATTACGCTGGTAAAACGCGCTGACGCGGAAACGCCCGACACCGGGTGCACTGATCGCGAAGTTGCATTCGAAATTCTCATCGAAGTCCTTTTGCTGTGCATCAGTCATCACACTAAGCACAACTTCACGAGCCTGATCAGGTGTCAATGATGACTGGGATACCGGTTTGATCCGGCCGTTAACCTTCATGCTCGGCGGCACACCCGCCGTGATAAACAGGTCGGATGCCTGCTTGTGAACCATAAGCTTGAGCAGTGAATTAAAATCCATTACATATCCTGTTAGCGGAAGAGTTCTTTATTCATAGCCTTGGAACGCGCATCAAGCCGGCTGATCAGGCCACGCTGAACCAGATCCTGAAGATTTTGATCGAGGGTCTGCATGCCTACAGACTGACCGGTTTGAATGGCGGAGTACATCTGCGCAACCTTGTCTTCACGAATCAGGTTTCGGATAGCGGCGGTACCGATCATAATTTCATGCGCGGCAATACGCCCGCCACCGGTCTTCTTCAGCAGCGTCTGTGAAATAACCGCACGCAGTGATTCTGAAAGCATGGATCGCACCATGGTTTTCTCGGCCGCTGGGAAAACATCGATAATACGGTCAATGGTCTTGGCGGCAGAACTGGTATGCAAGGTGCCGAACACCAGGTGACCGGTTTCGGCTGCGGTCAGCGCCAGGCGGATGGTTTCCAGGTCGCGCAACTCGCCGACCAGAATGATGTCCGGGTCTTCACGCAATGCTGAACGCAGCGCTTCGTTAAAACCGTGCGTGTCACGATGGACCTCGCGCTGATTGACCAGGCATTTTTTACTTTCGTGTACAAATTCAATGGGGTCTTCGATGGTGAGGATGTGCTCAAAGCGCACGTTGTTCACGTGATCCATCATCGCGGCCAGCGTGGTGGATTTGCCGGAGCCGGTCGGCCCGGTGACCAGCACGATGCCACGCGGCTGATCGGCAATGTCCTTGAAACCTGCCGGACAACCCAGTTCTTCGAGTGTCAGAATGGTCGACGGGATGGTACGAAACACACCGCCCGCACCACGGTTGTGGTTGAACGCATTGACACGAAAGCGCGCCAGGTTTGGAATTTCAAAGGAAAAGTCGGTTTCCAGGAATTCCTCAAAGTCCTTGCGCTGCTTGTCGTTCATGATGTCGTAGATCAGGCTGTGCACGGTCTTGTGGTCCAGTGCAGGCACGTTGATCCGGCGAATATCCCCGTCGACGCGAATCATCGGCGGCAGACCTGCGGAAATATGCAAATCGGAGGCGTTGTTCTTGACACTAAAGGCGAGTAGTTCAGCAATATCCATGCTCTTCCCCAACGTTGGTTCTGGCTTTCCTTATCGTCACGCGGGCACAGAACTTGACCCTGTGACGTCGACCACGGGCCCCAAGTATAGCGGCTTACCGCAACTACGCGACGCACCCGCTTTTCCGCTTGTATCAGGCATTTGGGGTGCTGTATGGTCTGCGCCATGAAGAAAAATCGACTTGCTTTCATTGGTGCCGGCAACATGGCGCGCAGTCTGATCGGCGGCCTGATCGCCGATGGCTGGGATCCAGCCTGTATATCGGTATCCGACCCCGACCCTGAACAGCTGGCGGCTGTCGCCAGATTGTTTGGCACCACCAGTGCTGAGAGCAACACGGCAGCCGTTGAGGGCAGCGAACTGGTCGTGCTGGCAGTAAAACCCCAGGTCATGCGTTTGGTTGCCACTGACCTTGCTGCCACGGTACAGGCCGGACAACCCCTGGTGGTATCCATTGCTGCCGGAATTCGGGCGGACGACCTGCAACGCTGGCTGGGCGGTAACTGCGCACTGGTGCGCTGTATGCCGAATACACCAGCACTGGTACAGAGCGGTGCAACCGCGATGTTCGCTAACGCGGTGGTCAACGACGATCAAAAAGCGCTGGCAGAAAACATCCTGCGCGCGGTAGGCCTGACGCTGTGGGTAAATGACGAAGCCAAAATGGATGCCGTCACCGCGCTGTCTGGCAGTGGCCCGGCCTATTTCTTTTTTGTCATCGAAGCCTTGCAGGAAGCCGGCCAAGCACTTGGCCTGGATGACAAAACTGCCCGGCTGCTGGCCCTGCAAACCGCGTTCGGCGCGGCAAAAATGGCACTGGAAAGCGCCGATGACGCAGCCACCCTGCGCCAGCGCGTCACTTCGCCGGGTGGCACCACGGAAAAAGCCCTGTCCGTACTGGAACAGGGTGGATTACCCGCACTCTTTAATGATGCCTTGAAAGCCGCTTGCGACCGCTCGCGAGAGCTGGCAGAACAGCTCGGAGCAGAATAATGGGCACAGGTTATGTGACTAACCCGCTGGAATTCCTGATCAATACCCTGTTCGGGCTGTACATTATGACGGTTATGCTGCGTTTTCTGCTGGCGGTTGTAAAGGCAGATTTCTACAACCCGGTCAGTCAGTTTCTGGTCAAAATCACCAATCCACCGTTGATTCCACTTCGCCGCATCATCCCCAGCACGAGGAAAATCGATACCAGCGCGCTGGTTTTAATGCTGATACTGCAACTGCTGTCCTTTACCCTGATCAGCCTGTTGCGGGGCGGCCCGGTGGCCATGTGGCCACTGTTGATCCTATCGCTTCGTGAATTGTCCGAACTGGCGCTCAACGTCTTCCTGTTCTCCATTTTCATACAAGTCATTATCAGCTGGGTAAATCCCGGCGCTTACAATCCTGTTGTGTCGCTGCTATACAGCATCACCGAACCGGTTTTACGCCCTTGCCGGCGCATCATTCCGCCCATATCCGGCATGGATCTTTCACCACTGGTGGCCCTGATTGCTATCCAGCTCGCCAAGTTTCTGATACTTCCGCTCTTTCTAATTCTTCTATAAGCCAACTTCTGGCCAATAAAGCCCGGCAAGCACTAAGCCTCTAAAAAACCTACTAAAGTCCTCTTACCTGTGGCCGTTATCGGATGAAGGTACGTCTATAGCGTAAAACCGACCGCGTCTGCCATGCAGACCAGACCATTTTCAGCGAGAAGAGATACATGCAGCAGGATCAAATTGATCGCCGCCTAAAAGACTACTCAAAGTGGCGGGAAAAACTGATTCGGGATATTCAGTCGTTTCAGGAATGGCTCGAAACTCATGATCTGGCTTCCAGCGAACAAGAGTTCAGAATTTATGAAACTCTCGAAGCGTTACGCAAGGATCGCCTGACGATCGCGTTTGTCGCGGAATTTTCACGCGGCAAAACAGAATTGATCAATGCGTTGTTCTTCGCACATTTCGGACAACGGCTACTGCCATCCGAGGCCGGCCGTACCACGATGTGTCCAACAGAATTATTCTACGACCACGATGAAGCAAGCCCCTATATTCGTTTGCTACCGATCGAAACCCGTCTTCAGGACAAGAGCATCGCCGACTTTCGGCACGAGCCGATCCACTGGAACCACACGCCGCTGAACATTAACGACCCCGGGCAGATTGCTCATGCCTTGCGCGAAGTCATCAAAACCCGTCAAGTGCCAGTGGAGAAAGCCCGCGAACTTGGACTCTATGACGAAGCAACAGACCCCTGGTTCAAGGCGCACGGCAAGCCACCGGAACAACTTGAAATTCCATACTGGCGACATGCACTGATCAGCTTTCCACACGACCTGCTCAAACAAGGCCTGGTCATACTGGACACGCCCGGGCTAAATGCCATGGGTAACGAACCAGAGCTCACACTCAGCATGTTGCCTGCTGCACAGGCCGTGCTGTTTTTGCTCGGTGCTGACACAGGTGTAACTCGCAGCGATATGGAAATGTGGGAGCAACATGTCTCCGCCGTTCGAGGAAGCTCCAGCCAGAACCTTCTCGTGGTGCTCAACAAGATCGATACACTCTGGGACGAATTAAAAGATTCAACTGCGGTAAAAGCCAGCATCGAATCGCAGCGCATTGCCAGTGCCGAACAACTGGGTATTCCTGCCGAACTGGTGTTCCCGATGTCTGCACAAAAGGCTCTGCTGGCCAAGATTCGCAATGACAAAAAGCTGCTTCACGAAAGTCGCATTCCCGAGCTGGAAGACTACATCGCCAATACGATCTTGCCGGGCAAACAGGAGATCATCCGCAACAGCCTGGTTACACACATAGGTGGCATGGTCGATGAAAACCTGTCGATACTCGAAAGCCGTAAATCCGAAACCACCAAACAGCTAACTGAACTACGCTCGCTACGCGGCAAAAATGCCGATGTCATCATGCACCTGATGAGCAAGTCTCGCGAAGAGCAGGCCGCCTATCTGCGCAACGTGGAAAGCTTTCAGAACAGCCGTCGCTTGTTACAAAGTCAGGCGCGCAGCATGCTTGACGCCCTCAGTATGGAAACGCTTGACCGGCTGATCAACAAGACCCGTGACACCATGACGCATAGCTGGACCACCACCGGCATGAAACGTGGCATGGAAACTTTCTTCGAAGGTGCCCGGGACACCATGGACCAGGTCACGACCAACGCCGAGCAAACACGCATGTTGATCCGGGCGACTTACAAGAAATTCCACGAAGAACATGGCCTGCCCCAGATCATGCCAAAACAATTCTCCACGGCCCGCTTCTCATCCGATCTGGAACGCCTCTATCAGGAAGCAGAGACTTTCAGACGTAGCCCGGTGATGACCATGACCGAACAGTCATTTGTCATCAAGAAATTCTTCATCTCGCTGGTGAGTCATACCCGCAGCCTGTTCTTCAAGGCCAATCAGGATGCCAATGCCTGGCTCAAGGAAGTCATGAACCCGCTGGTCAGGCAAATCAAGGATCACAAGGCGACCATGGAGAAACGTCTGGAGACGCTTCGCCGCATCAGCGAATCGCGCGACACACTCGATACGCGCATCAAAGAGCTGGACGCCGCACTAAGAGACACCAAGCAACAGATCGATGCCCTGCAGCAGATTCGCTACACGATTCAATCGTCGGACTCCGACCCGGCCACGACAACACGGTCCCGGGAAGAAGCCGTCGTCTAGCCACTGTGCCAGTTTCAAGGCACCTCAGCAGATCTTCCCGTATTCCGGTATCCCCCGATGGTCTGGTTTAGGCTATAGTTTCACTGGACAAACCAGAAAACTGAAGGAGACACCGGATGCTCAACAAAACCTTGTTGCCCACCCTGCTTGGCCTGCTACTCGTGCTGTCTGGTATGGCGAGTGCGGAAAATTCACAGGATTTCGGCAACTATGTGGTGCATTTTAATGCCCTGAACACTAACTACCTGCCACCTGCGATCACACGCGAGTACGGCCTGAAACGCAGCAAGAATCGCGGCATGATTAATGTTGCAGTTCTACGCAAGGTCATGGGTACAACCGGCACACCGGTTGCCGCTGAAATTAGCGCCAGCGCAACCAACCTGACCGGCCAGAAGCGTGATATCGCCCTGCGCGAGGTACGTGAAGGGAATGCAATCTACTACATCGGGGACTTTCCGATTTCACACGAAGAAACCTTACGCTTCAAGCTTCATGTAAAACCGGGTGATGACGGCGAAGCGAACGAAGTCAAATTTACCCACAAGTTTTACACTCAATAAAGCCGGTACAACGCATACAGGCCGAATCCGGTCACCAACAATCCTGCCAGTTGCCGGGTGCGCACATCGCGCACCCGTGCTGCCAGCCGGTCCGCCGCCGCGCCCATTAGCAATAAATTCGGCAGCGTCCCCAAACCAAAGCTCAACAGCAGCGCCGCTCCCATGACTGGACTGCCAACCGATATCGCCCATACCAGCACGCTGTATACCAATCCGCAAGGCAACCAGCCCCAAATCATCCCCAGCAACAGGGCCTGTCGCGTACTGCGCAACGGTAAAAAGTTTCTACCCAGAGGCTCCAGTCTGGCCCAGATCACGCCGCCCAGTTGTTCCAGACGTGTCAGTCCATTCCACCAGCCGCCGAGATAAAGGCCAAGCGCGACCATAAAGAGTGCTGCTACCAGCTGTAACCCAAGTTGAAGTTGATGGATGCCACTCCAGTGTGACGCCAACCATCCGATACCACCGAACAGGGCTCCGGCGAAGCTGTAACTCAGTATCCTCCCCGCATTATAGGAAAGCTGAAATCTCCAGCGTCTGGCCTTCTCGTTCGCAGGCAAACCCAGAGACAGCGCCGAGACAATTCCGCCACACATTCCGACACAATGCACACCACCGAGCAAACCAACCAGAAAAGCTGATAGCAGCGAGACCTCAGCCAGCACGGTTCTCTTCCACCAACCAGCCCTTGAACCGGGTTAGCAACAACAGACCCGGAATAGCGATCAAGGTACAAAATATAAAAAACCCGAACCAGCCGAACCCTTCCGCCATGTACCCGGTAGGTGCCGCAACGATCACCCGGGGTATACCCATCAGACTAGTCAGCAAGGCATATTGTGTTGCGGTAAATTGACGGTTCGTCAGGCTTGCCATAAAGGCAACGAATGCTGCTGTTCCCATCCCCCCACTCAGGTTCTCGAATGCAATGACGCCTGCCAACATTGGCAGACTGTAGCCAGTAAGTGCCAGCACAGAAAAACCTGCTGTAGAGAGCGCCTGCAAGATACCGAAGCCCCATAAGGCGCGATAGATACCGATACGCAACATCAAAAGACCGCCAACAAAACCTCCAAGAATCGTAGCCCAAAAACCAAACAGTTTAACCACGGTACCGATTTCACTCTTGCTGAAACCTATATCAAGATAAAACGGTATGGTCATGTGACTGGCCATAATGTCCCCCACCTTGAACAGCAGGATAAAAACCAGAATCAACCAGGCATGATGACGTTTGAAATAATCGACAAATGGATTAATGACAGCGTCACGCAGTGATGTCGGCACACCCTCAGCCTGATCCGGCTCGGGTGCAAACAACGTTGTACCGATACCAACCAACATTACCGAAGCCATTAACAGATAGAGCTGAGGGTAAGACATAAAATCTGCCAGGATCAGCCCACCACCGCCAGCCAGCAGCATCCCGCTTCGGTAACCACTGACATAGAGTGACGCCCCAAGCCCCAGCTCACGATCCGCCAGTGCCTCGCGCCGGTAAGCGTCGATAACGATATCCTGGCTGGCAGAAAAAAAACTCAGTAATAATGCTGCCAATGCAACCAGCATGGGATTGTGTGCAGGATGTGTCCAGCCCAGCGCCATAATTGAAAACATCAAACAGGTCTGGATCAATACCAACCAGCCGCGACGCCTGCCAAACAAAGGCAATGTATAGCGATCCACCAGCGGTGCCCACAGGAATTTCAGCGTATACGGTAACCCCACCAGCGCGAACAGACCGATAGTCCCAAGATCAACACCTTCGTCTGTCATCCACGCCTGAAGGACAGAGCCAGTTAACAACAGTGGCAAGCCTGACGAAAACCCCATCGCCAATGCCACCAGCATGCGTCCGGACAGCAACACTTTTAACGTGGAATTCATAGCGTGTAGTCGTAATCCAGAATGAGCGGGGAGTGATCAGAGAAACGTTTGTCCTTGTAGATGCGCGCCTTCTGCACGCGCTTGCCCAACTCGGGCGTCACCACCTGATAGTCTATACGCCAGCCCACGTTCTTCTCCCAGGCGCGGCCGCGATTCGACCACCAGGTGTATTGTTCTGGCCGTTGATCGACAGCGCGAAACGCATCAACAAACCCTGCCGGCCCGAATAGCTCATCCATCCACGCACGCTCTTCAGGAAGAAAGCCGGAGTTCTTCCGGTTGCCGCGCCAGTTTTTCAGATCAATCTCACGATGAGCAATATTCCAGTCCCCACAAATGACATACTCACGCCTGCTACGCCGCAGTTTACGCAAATAGGGCATGAAACGGTCCAGCATATCGAACTTTTTCTGCTGACGTTCTTCACTGGACGAACCAGAATGCATATACAGCGAGACAACACTGAGCGCGCCGAAACGCGCTTCGATATACCGCCCTTCGCAATCCACATCCGGCCAGCCCAGCCCGCAGATCACCTTGTCGGGTTTACGCCGACAGTAGATCGCCACACCGCTATAGCCCTTTTTCTCCGCATCGTGGAAATACGCATGCCAGCCGCGCGGCCAAAATACCCGGTCCTGCAACTGGTCGATCTGCGCCTTGGTCTCCTGAATGCAAACCACATCCGCGCGCTGCCGCATCATCCAGCTAAAAAAACCCTTACGGGCCGCTGAGCGGATTCCATTGAGATTAGCGGTAATAATGCGCATGCGTTCTCCTGTTCCGGTTGCGCGTGTATCATACCGGAGCTTTTTCATTCCCGGTGGAGCACCATGCAGTCCTACAAAAAAGAATTTCTCGAATTTGCTATTGAAGCTGGCGTATTACGTTTTGGCGAGTTCACGCTGAAATCAGGTCGCGTCAGCCCGTATTTTTTCAATGCAGGACTGTTCAACCGGGGTAGCCATCTGGCGCGGCTTGGGCGTTTTTACGCACAGACCATCATGGATTCCGGTATAGGTTTCGATGTGCTGTTCGGCCCGGCCTACAAGGGTATCCCACTGGCCGCAGCCGCCAGCATTGCACTGGTTGACCATCACGGCCATGACACGCCCTGGTGTTTTAACCGCAAAGAAGCCAAAAACCACGGCGAAGGCGGCAGCCTGGTCGGCGCACCACTGGAAGGTCGCGTGCTGATTATCGACGACGTTATCACCGCCGGCACCGCTATCCGTGAGTCCCTGCAAATTATTGACGCTGCGGGCGCCAGTGCGGCCGGCGTGGTCATTGCACTGGATCGGCAGGAACGCGGCCAGGGTGACCGCTCCGCTATTCAGGAAGTGGAACAGGATCTTGGTCTGAAAGTAGCCAGTATTGTTACGCTCGCTGAATTACAGGCCTTTTTGCAGGCTCACAGCGAATATACTGAGGCACTGAAGGCCATCGCGGAGTACCGGGCGAAGTACGGGATTGCTGTCTGAACCGGCGTTACCGCCAGGAATCTGAAGTCGACCATTTCCGCAAAAATGGCTCCCTCGCAAACAATGCTGATGCAATCGGCTGCAAAAAATCCTCAACACCAACTACGATTTCAGCAAAATCAACCGGCATGTGCTCCTGACCAAGTCGCTTGTGAAATGCGGCCCACTGCTTGCCCTTGGCCGCAATGAATTCATCCGTAAAAGCGGTAATGACCTCCGGTATTTCTGTGCCACGATTCTCGAGTGTCAGCCGTATTGCCTCAGTTAAATCACTGCCTTCAAACTCAAATTGACGACATAGAAACCAGATATCGTAAAAATCCTTCATACGGCTATTCAACTCTCTCAGTTTTATCATTGCCTCGAATTTTTCTGCAATCACACTCTCACGGCTATAGCAAAGTAACCTGGGGGCTGGTGAATCCAGTATGGAAGGAAGCTCAGCCTTCATCGGTTCAGGGTAAATGACGTCGCCAAAGCCAACATCAATCTGCATATTCACTCTGGCATTTCCCAATGCCCCAATAAAACGCACACGGACACCTTCATAATCGGCATCCTCTTTTATTACCTCGCCTCTAACAGTGACAGGATCAAAAACCAGTCCATCGCTTATATCAACAGAAATAATGTCAGCAACCTGAGCACAAATTCTGTCTATCTCATTACTGGTATTGCCCAACATATCAATGTCCATGGTCGGGCGAAATTGAGGCGATTGCCAAACCCTGAGCATCAATGCACCTTTAAGAACAAACTGGCCAGCATGATTGGATTGGGTCAAGCGGTATAGAAAGCGCTCCATCGCATAATACTGCAGCAATTCTGCAAAGGGTCGCTTGCCCTGGGCCGCCCGATTTTTAAGCTTTTGCCTGACAGACGCAGCAATATTTTGAACCTCCTTTCTCACAAGCCAGCCTCCAGATAAGGCTTCATGATTTCTCCAACCCGGCACACCCGTGCATGTTCCAACAATTTGCTTATATTGAATTTCTTCCTGCTTCGGTAGAGTTTCAGCGCTTCCAGTACCACTTCCATGCCCAGTTTATTTCGGTATTTAAAGCAGTCGGCCAATGTTTTTTCAGCACTGTAAATCTGCACGGTAACCCCATCTATCTGATGCTTTTCAATCCCGGCTTTAAACGCCTCAGTCGAGAATTTGTATGCATGCACGGGAGGATATTCGAGGGATGGCATTCTGGCACCACGTCGTACAGCTACCGATACCTCATGCGGTATCTGGGTTGTCATCTCATGAAATGAGAGGGATGAGATCAGGCAGATAACCGCCTTGGGGAAACGCAAACTCACTGTGACCAGATCAGGAGTGCTCATCGGAGGCAGATCAACCAGACGATAAATCCCCCTGGACACTTGCTCTACCACGCCATTGTCTCTCATTTTGTACAGAACGTATCGAGTCATACCGCACCTGATCGCTTCACTCATACGGAGCTGGCCACCGTGCTGACGGAATATTTCTTCTGGTAGTTTTTTGGTCTTCGAGGCAGACATAACGCGACCATTTATTTATATATGGTAACAATATGTCTGTTTATTGCCAAAATCAAGTAATCCACCCAACAAACCGGTACTTGCATCAACCAATTATCAACTTGGCCCCAATCAACAATGTAACCACCTCAAATCCCCGTTTAATCCACCGATTCCCAGACCGAATCGCCAGATGCGCGCCAAAATAACCGCCAAGCAGCGACCCGGCCAGTAATGCCGGAACCCAGTCCCAGCGAATTTCTGCGATCAGCCCGAGAGTCAGCGCACCGGCCCCGTTCCAGAATATGCCCACCAGCACCAGCGTATAGGCAATCGCCCGCTTGTATTCAAAACCGAACCATCGCACCAGCCACAAAGTAACGAACAAGCCGGTACCGGAAGTCAGCGAGCCGTTCAGAGCGCCAATTACAAAAAGCCCCATTCCACCAATGACAAACCCTCGCCGATCTCTGTGTTGAAGGCTTTCTGACTGACCCAGATCAGGACGCATCCGTGAGTACAGCCCAAGCCCTGCAGTCAACAGGCCAAGGGCAATTTCGGCCGAGCGACCGGGTATATAGACAATCACATTTGCACCTGCCACCACGCCCGGCAAACCGGTCGCAAGTATAAACAGCGAAAGGCGTTTTTCGAGACCACCTTCCCTCAAGTGGCGCACTGTCGCGCCGATACCAAGGGCAACACTGGCGACTTTATGGGTGGCCAGTGCGATTACAAATGGCAGGCCCAGAAAGATCAGGGCCGGCAACTGGATCAGCCCGGCCCCACCACCCGAAAATGCAGACAGCAGATTCGCCAGAAGGGAAATGAGAAAAAGCGCAAACTGATCCACCAGCTCCACTACCCGGAACCTCGAAGATTGGGACAGAAACACATGACAATGCTTGCTCGTATCAAACAGTTTTCAGCCATCGGACTATGCGCCATCGTCGCCTTATCCATCACTCCGGCTCAGGCCGGGAAGCTGAAAAAGTGGGTCGATGAAAATGGCCAGATTCAGTACGGTGATCATATCCCTGCACAGTACGCGAAAAAAAGTAACCAGACACTGAATAACCAGGGCATTGTTGTCCAGACTCGCGCTGCCGCAAAAACACCGGAGCAGTTTGCTGAAGAGAAGCGTCAGGCTGAACTGAAAACCGAGCAGGAACGCATCAGGAAACTACAGGCTCGCAAGGATCGCATCCTGCTGGACACGTTTACCAATGAAGATGAAATGGTCATGACGCGTGATGGAAAAATCGAAGCCATCGAAGCTATCATCCGCGTGACCAACGGTCGTATCGAAAAAATTCGTCAGCGTCTGGGTACCAAGAAAAAACGTGCTGCCAACATGGAGCGTTCTGGCAAACCTGTACCGAAGATCATAACAAAGCAGATTAACGATTTACGTAACCAGATTCGACAAAACATCGACTACATCGATAACCGCAAGCTGGAACAGCAGGCTATCAGGGAAAAATTTGAAACGGATATAAGTCGCTTCCGGGAACTGAAGCCGGATGGACTGAAACAGCTTGATACTGCAAGCAAGTAACTCAGCTCTTGATGAGGGTACCAACACCTTCATCGGTAAACAGCTCGACAAGCACTGCGTGTTCTACCCGGCCATCAATAATATGCGATGCGCGCACTCCGGATTTAACCGCAGACAGTGCACACTGAATCTTCGGCAACATGCCGCCGTGAATGGTGCCATCCTCGATCAAGCCATCAACCGCTGACGCACTCAAACCCGTCAATAACTTACCCTGCTTGTCCAGCAGGCCAGTCGTATTGGTTAGCAGTATCAGCTTTTCCGCACCCAGCACTTCAGCGATACGACCCGCTACCAGGTCAGCATTGATATTGTAGGAATGCCCATCATCGCCCACACCAATAGGCGCAATCACCGGGATAAAACCCCCACTGACCAGCATATCGACCACATCGGCATCCACACTGGCAACCTCGCCCACATGCCCGATATCAATGATTTCCGGGGCTTCCAGATCCGGGCTGTTACGGGTGATCTTGAGTTTGCGGGCGCGGATCAGATCACCATCCTTGCCAGTAAGCCCGACCGCACGTCCACCATGACGGTTAATCAGGTTGACGATGTCCTTGTTGACCAGACCACCAAGCACCATTTCCACCACGTCCATGGTTTCGCTGTCGGTCACCCGCATACCATCGACAAAGTGGCTTTCCTTGCCGAGCTTTTCCAACAAGCTTCCAATCTGCGGACCGCCGCCGTGTACCACGACCGGATTAATACCCACCAACCGCATCAACACGATATCGCGTGCGAAACCGCTCTTCAGGGTTTCATCTACCATGGCGTTACCGCCGTACTTGACGACGATGGTCTTGCCGCGGAAACGCTGGATATAGGGAAGCGCCTCACCCAACACGTGGGCGATTTCTGTGGCTCTGTTGGAACTCAGGCTCATGTTCAGATCGGTAATGACAGGTTAGGATCAACCTGTAACATAACACGACGGAACTCATCCTGTATTGAGCTGAGTGCCAGCTCGTCATCGGCTTCGAAACGCATCACCAGGCAGGGTGTCGTATTGGAGGCGCGCACCAGACCCCAACCGCGTTCAAACTCAACCCGCATACCATCGATGGTGGCAATGCGCGCATCATCGAAATGCGCGCTGTTGAGCAGCTTCTCCATAAATATCGCTGGCTCGCCTTCCGCCATCGGCACATTCAATTCCGGGGTATTAACGCTATCCGGTAATTCGGCAAAGACTTCACTGGAACTGCGCGCATCGTTGGCCAGTATTTCCAGCAGACGTGCAGCGGAATACAGTGCATCATCAAAACCGAACCAGCGTTCCTTGAAGAAAATATGCCCGCTCATCTCACCGGCAAGCAGCGCACCGGTTTCTTTCATCTTCGCCTTGATCAGCGAGTGCCCGGTAGCCCACATCAAGGCTTCGCCACCGTGCTCGGCAACAACGGACGCAACATGGCGCGAACATTTCACATCATAGATAATCTGCGCGCCGGGGTTTCTCGACAACACATCTTGCGCCAGCAACATCAGTAAACGATCCGGCCAGATGATCTCGCCGCTCGAACTCACAATACCGATCCGATCCCCATCTCCGTCGAAAGCAATGCCGATTTCCGCACTGTTTTCCTGTACCGCCTGTATCAACGCAGCCAGGTTCTCTGTCTTGCCGGGATCAGGATGGTGGTTAGGAAAATTTCCGTCAACTTCACAAAACAGTTCCACAACTTCACAACCGAGATCCTTTAACAATTGTGGCGCGGCAACACCGGCAACACCATTCCCGCAATCCACGACTATCTTCATCGGCCGTACAATTTGTACATCGCTCTTCACGCGTTCGATGTAATCAGGCAAAACACTGACTTCTTCAACGCTACCTTCACCGGTCAGCAGATCGCCTGTCTCAATGCGCTTGCGCAAGGCCTGCACCGAATCCTGTGCCAGCGTCTCGCCTGCCAGTACAACCTTGAAGCCGTTGTAATCGGCAGGGTTATGGCTACCCGTCACCACTACACCCGAACCGCTACCCAGATATTGCGCTGCGAAATACAGTACCGGCGTAGGAACCAGGCCTATATCCTTGACGTCGCGACCGGTTGCTACGAGTCCACGAATTAGTGCTGTCGTTAAGTCCGGCCCTGACAGGCGGCCGTCACGACCGACGATGATCGTCTGCTCGCCACGATAATAAGCTTCACTGCCAATCGCCCTGCCTATCTCGTAAGCAACATCTGTAGTCAACGTGTCACCGGCAACTCCGCGAATATCGTAGGCACGGAAAATTTCCGCACTAACCCTGGATTCATTTGTTTCCGTCCGGGCCACTTCCAGTGCACCATCATCAAACAACAAGTCACCTTCAATCTCATCGGTAATATCTTTATCTGTATCAGCGTCTTCGTCTTCCTTGTCTGCCAAGGCTGAGGCGAGAGCCGCCGGAACGCCTGCGCTTGCAACACGCACCATCAGCTCAAGCGTATCGTGAAACTCTTCAAGTGCGTAGGCATACTCGGATTTTACTCGCCCATCGCGCATGTCCTTGACAATAGCCAGTGCGGCAACCTGATCCTGACGCAGTGCGGCACCGGTGCGGCGGAACACAAACCAGACCAGCAAGATCAGTGCTCCCGCAGCAACACCGCCTCCTGCGATCGAACTCAACAACAAGTCATTGCTACCTCCGGCCACGTCCTCCGGCCAGTAAGCTATCTGCCATCGACTTCCTTTTATTTTAGACTTGCTCGGCTGATTGCCCGCCTGAGCCGAACTATTCTGGCCATGACTTGCGAACACCAGAGGTTTTACTCCGGCAAGCTGCTGCAGCTCGATATAGCCGTTGACCGAGGTCTCTTTCAGCATCGTCTGTAATGGCTGAAGCGGGAAGCTGACCATCAGGTGTCCGACAATATGACGGCCGGTCGGATCAAGAATTCGCCGTACCAGATTGACGTGCTGTTGTGGCGTACCGGCCATATGCACTTCAACCGATGGCGGAGTTTCGTGTGTTTCAGAAAATTTGAGCATCTCGACAGCGGCGTAGCCAATCGGTGGGCTGGCTTCAAGGTCGACTTCTTCAATTCCCGGCAACAACAGACGTACCCGTACTGCGGTCGGGAACAGGCCACTGAGTTGTTCAGCTCTTGTGGCCAACAGCGCCTTGTCGCCCTGCTCCATAAGGCGGGCAAGTTCCGGATCCCTGATGACACGCTCAGCCGTTGCAGCCTGTCCTGTCACCCACTGCCGAACACTCCCTCCGAGCAAGCCCGCGACCTGTTCAGCATTCTGCTGACCCGCCTCGCGCAACTTGTACTCGGTCTGCAAATACACCACCAGCGGCGGCAGGGCCACCAACAGAGTGCCGGTAAGCATCAACAGCAACATCTGGCTGCGCAGACTCAGGGGCGCGACAATTTTGCTGGCCGAACCCTTCTTTGCTGGCTTTGCCGGTTTATCCTTTCCCTTGCCGGAGAAAAACGGTAATTTCATCAACAATCCCTGATTGGTAGTGCTTCTAAAACAATCTGTCAGGCGCGACCGGTATGGCCAAACCCTCCGGCCCCACGTTCACTATCGACAAATTCTTCAACAACTTCAAACGCGGTGCGCACCACGGGCACGAAAATCATCTGCGCAATCCGCTCACCCGGCTGAACCGTAAAAGCAGTATCTCCGCGGTTCCAGCAAGACACGTACAACTGCCCCTGATAATCCGAGTCAATCAGGCCAACCAGATTGCCCAACACGATGCCGTGCTTGTGCCCCAGACCAGAGCGGGGCAGTAGCATGGCAGCCAGTGAGGGATCGCTGATATGCATCGCCAGGCCGGTGGGAATCAGCTCGGTGGCACCGGGCGCCAATATCAGTTCGGCGTCAAGGCAGGCGCGCAAATCCATGCCGGCTGAACCTTCGGTGGCATAATCTGGCAGAGGATATTCCGTGCCGATTCGCGGGTCGAGAATTTTAAGCTGAATACTCTGCATGATGTTCCTGTGTGTTTCCGCCTTCTTTATATAAGGCAGCGATTTGTTTTATCAACTGACGTGCAAGTCGTATTTTGGACGTTTTTTCGAGCGTTTTACTGCCGCCTTCCCAGACCAGCAACAAGGCGTTGTCATCGCTGTCGAAACCCAGACCGGCACCGACAAGATTGGCGGCAATCAGCTCTACCCCTTTGCTCATGCGCTTTTTCTGCGCATACGACTGGAGGTTTTCTGTCTCGGCTGCAAACCCGACACAGAAAGGCCGCTGCTTGCTTTGCGCTACCGTAGCAAGAATATCGGTTACCGGCTGCAACGAAAGCGATAGCGCATCCGACTGTTTCTTGAGTTTTGTCAGCGCAGGCTCAGCGGGTCGATAGTCCGCCACTGCGGCTGCGCTGATAAACAGATCGCAGCCTTCCGCCAGTCGAGCCTGCACGGCGCTCAACATCTCTGCAGCAGTTTCTATATGAATCACTTCCACACCGGTCGGCACAGTCAGGTGTGTTGGCCCGCTGACCAACACGACGCTTGCACCAGCTTCGCGCGCCGCTTCGGCCACGGCATAACCCATTTTTCCCGAACTGCGGTTACTCAAATAACGCACCGGGTCAATCGGTTCACGGGTAGGGCCTGCCGTTACCACCACGCGTACGCTGGCCAGTGCTCCCGTCGAAAAACTGTCTGACAGTCTGCGCACCAGATCTGCCGGTTCCAGCATTCGCCCTGGACCGGTTTCGCCACAGGCCTGCATACCTTCATCAGGCCCCCACACGTCGAGGCCACGACGGCTTAAAATATCGATGTTGTCTTGCGTAGCAGCGTTGTTCCACATGGCCTGGTTCATCGCAGGAGCCACAGCCACAGGTCGCTCGCTAGCCAGACAAATGGCAGAGAGCAAATCATCGGCACGCCCCTGTGCCAGTCTTGCCAGCGTATCGGCTGTCGCAGGGGCTATCAGAATACGATCCGCCCAACGTGCCAGATCTATGTGCTCCATGGCCGATTCATCATCCTGCCAGTCACACCACACCCGTTCACCACTCAGCGCCTGAAAGGTCCGCTCACCCACAAATTCGCGTGCTGTCGGCGTCACCACCACGCGCACGCAAGCTCCATCGGCGCGTAGCTGGCGCACGAGGTCTGCGCTCTTGTACGCCGCAATACCCCCGCTGACGCCGAGAAGAATCTGTTTTTTCGCAAGAAAATTCATTAGCGCGAGTGTACCAGAAGCTTCGCTGGCGGAAAGGCCTCCTGCCTCTCAATCCGACCCGGCCTCAAACCGGCTTTACAAGCCAGTCGACACTGCTCAGAATCGTCCGCAGTACGTCACCCGCGACACCGGTCAACAAGGAGGTTAACCATGTCGATTCAGGAATGGCCCGCATCTGAGCGGCCACGTGAAAAACTGCTATCCCTAGGTGCTCAGGCGCTTTCTGATGCTGAATTACTGGCAATCTTCCTGCGCACTGGAACGCCCGGCCGCAGTGCTGTTGATCTGGCGCGTGATCTGATTTCAGAATATGGCGGCCTGCGCACACTCTTCCAGGCAGATCACCTGCGATTCTGCCGCACCAAAGGTCTGGGTGATGCCAAATTTGCCCAACTACAGGCTGTGCTGGAACTGGCGCGCCGCCACCTCGGCGAAACCCTTTCTCGAGACGGCGTATTGCAAAACCCGGAGGAAACCCGGCATTACCTGAGAGCAAGACTGCGCGAATACCCTTATGAAGTGTTCGCCTGTCTGTTCCTCGACACTCGACATCGGGTCATCGCCTGCGAAGAATTGTTCCGCGGCACCCTCGACGGTGCCAGCGTGCATCCGCGCGAAGTTCTGCGGCGGGCGCTTCAGCATAATGCCGCCGCGCTGATACTTGCCCACAACCATCCATCCGGCATTGCCGAACCCAGTCAGGCCGACAGGCGCATCACCGAACGCCTGCGCGAGGCTTTGGCGCTGGTTGATATTCGTGTCATTGATCACATAATTGTTGGCGACCAGAATTCCATGTCTTTCGCAGAGCGTGGATGGCTTTAACCATCTGTATTTAAATTACTTATTGTTCTTTTTTCATGCCCGACCCAGGCGTGACAACAGACACTCGCAGGATGCAAAAACCTTGTCTGCCGGGCAAGGCTCTGGTATAAAGCGCGGTTCTCGTTGTTCGTCTCCGGACGAGCCGTGCAAGAATTTTGAGGAATAGAGCAATGTCTAAAGTTTGTCAGGTCACCGGGAAGCGCCCGGTCTCGGGTAACAACGTTTCCCATGCCCACAACAAAACTCGCCGCCGGTTCTTACCGAACCTGCACTCTCACCGCTTCTGGGTCGAGAACGAAAACAAGTGGGTGAAACTGCGCGTGTCTTCCAAGGGCATGCGCATTATCGACAAACTCGGCATCGATACCGTGCTGGCTGACATGCGCGCCCGCGGCGAAAAGGTTTAAGAGGAAACTATCATGCGTGACAAGATTAAACTGGTATCCAGCGCCGGCACCGGCCACTACTACACCACCACCAAGAACAAACGCACCATGCCTGACAAGCTGGAGCTGAAAAAATACGACCCGGTGGTTCGCAAGCACGTGACGTACAAGGAAGCGAAGATCAAATAATTTTTTCAGGCTGCCTGCAAACTGTAGCCTTTCAAACGCAACGCAAACTCCTGCAAGGCACTGACCCCGGTCGCCTCAGCCTGCTGGCACCAGTCCTGTAATGCCTTCAGCAAAACATCGTGACTGGCCGCAGAGCGACTCCAGATTTGCTGAAGCCGTTCACGGTACTGATAGGCGATACGTAAATCGGCAAACCGTTGCAGGACTCCCTCCAGCAGACTGCGACTGCGCGCATCCATCGTATCGGGGTCGCGTACCAACAGTTTGCGCATCCTGCGCAGGCCACGTCGGCATTCACCGTCGCGGCAGTCCTTTCGCAACACTGGCCACAAGACCTGCCGCGCATAATCCGACATCACGTGAAAACGCGCGACAATGACAGCGCGAACTGTTTCCATGTCCACCCGCTCCTTGCCGGGAACGATTCTGGGTGATGGAGCCAGCTTCTTGACCCGCGCCAGACCCAGCCACTGCATGATACAAATATAGCCCCAACCAAAATCAAACTCCCAACGCCGCATCGAGAATCGCGCTGAACTGGCAAAAGCATGATGATTGTTGTGCAGCTCTTCGCCGCCGACTAAAAACCCCAACCAGGAAATATTGCGCGAAGCATCCGGCGTTTCGTAATTGCGATAGCCCCACCAGTGGCCGATGCCGTTAATCACGCCCGCCGCCCAGAAGGGTATCCACAACATTTGTATCGCCCACAAGGCGACACCAAAAAAACCGAACAGGACGTAATCAATGATCAACATGCATACAACACCGAGTATCGAGAAGCGGCTATACAGGTTACGCTCCAGCCAGTCATTCGGTGTAGCGTGGCCAAACTGGGCCAGCGTGTCAGCGACAGCCGCTTCTTTGCGATATAACTCCGCGCCCTGCCACAACACTTTACGAATACCCCGCGTCTGGGGGCTATGTGGATCGTCGGGAGTTTCACACTTTGCGTGGTGCTTGCGGTGAACTGCAACCCACTCACGCGTCACCGTACCAGTCGTCAGCCATAGCCAGAAACGGAAGAAATGACTAATACCGGGATGAAGATCCAGAGCACGGTGTGCCTGATGACGATGAAGAAAAACAGTAACGCTGATGATGGTGATATGCGTCAGAACGAAGCCGATCAGCAGATAACCCCACCAGGGTAAATCGACCAGACCGGCGTGCCAGGAAAATCCGGAAAACAATGTAGTCATTCATACCTCTGAAACGTAGTTTACGGGCGAGAGTTTAACACAGACCCCGTGAGCGCCTGCCCCGAAGCAGCCCGTCAACTGCACCACTACGGTATAACAACTGGAATCTGTTACACTTTGTGCTCCGAAACCAACAACTGGCCCGAGCAACATGAACGAGATTTTCGTTGGCCGACAACCCATTTACGACCGCAAGCAGGGTGTCTACGCCTACGAGTTGCTGTTTCGCTCGACGCACATTAATGCGGCTGATATTACGGATGGTGACAGGGCCACCTCCGACGTCATCGTTAACACCTTCATGGAAATCGGTCTGGATAACATCGTTGGTGACAAGCTCGCGTTCATCAATCTGACCCGCTCATTTTTCGTTGATGAAATGACGATCTCTCTACCCAAAGATCGCGTAGTACTGGAGTTGCTTGAAGATATCGAGGCTGACGAAGACGTTGTGGCCGGCGTCACCCGGCTAATCGAGCAAGGTTACTCCATCGCACTGGACGATTTTATCTATCATGAATCGCTGCAACCGCTGGTGGAACTGGCTGACATTATCAAGATTGACGTCATGGCGCTGAGTCAGGATGAAATCCGTGATCACGTCGAACAGTTACGCCAGCACCCGCTACGCCTGCTGGCTGAAAAAGTAGAAACCCGGGACGACTATGATTTCTGCATGGGGCTGGGTTTCGATTATTTCCAGGGCTACTTCTTTGCTCAACCGAAAATCATTCGTAGCCAACGACTACCCAACAACCGTCTGGCCATACTTAAATTGATGAGCCGTTTGCAAGACCCCGAGATTACGCCAACCGAGCTGGAAAACCTGATCGTTCAGGATGTCGCTTTCAGTTTTAAAATTCTGCGCTATGTCAATTCTGCCGCTGTCGCAATGCCGCGCAAAATTGAATCCATTCAGCAAGCTGTCGTCATTCTCGGCATGACGACAATTCGCTCCTGGACGACCCTGCTGGCGATGTCCCAGATCGACGACAAACCTGCAGAACTGGTTGTGACCGCCATGATTCGCGCAAAAATGGCTGAAAACATGGCGTTGACACGCAAGGAATCAGGCTCTGATGTCTACTTTACCGTCGGTCTGTTTTCTGCGCTGGACGCACTGATGGACAACAGTATGGAAGAAATTCTCACCCAGCTACCGCTCGCAGACCATATCTCCGACGCGCTGCTGCATCACAAGGGTAGCCACGGGAAAACACTGGCCTGCGTGCTGGCGTACGAACGCGGCCAGTGGGAGCACATACACTGCCAGATTCTGGATGCGACACAAATTCGCGATGCCTATCTGTCAGCCGTGCGCTGGGCAAACGAGATTTGCCAGACGCTCATTAAAGGCTGATCAGCCGTCGTGACTTATCTTGATCTGCGTCAATGTCGGACACCGATAAACGCCGTAATGTGGACTCTGGTTGGACGAGCGACCGATCCGGGGCAGGAAACTAACTGCTCAGTTATCCCGCCCCGGGTTTCCCTCGCATTGTCTTCCTATCCCGTCATTTCCGCAGTGCCGCAAGGCCCTGCGGATTTTTTTGTCAGCAGCAAACTGCCATCCGCCTCCTTCCTGAGACACCAGCCCGGCTCGGCAAACACGGTAGCAACCTCATCTACGATCAGTAGTGGGCCTATGTACACCTGACCGCAGATCAGGTCGGAAGGACGCCAGACAGGAACCATTGAGGAGAGCCCCTCCAGCCTGGCTAATTCCACCGGCTCACCCGAGCCAGAAACATCATCTTTCTGAATCCGCAGAGGCTCACCTGCCGTAGACAACGCAACTCGCAGGTTAACCACTTCCACTGCCACATCCAGCCGATGGCCGAAACGCAGCTGGTGTGCTTCGTGGAACGCTTCGCCTGCTCCAGCCACGCTCTCGAACGGAATCGTCAGCGAAAAACTCTGACCGGCATATCGAAGATCCAGGCTATAGGTTGAATCGACGGCGGCATCCTGCACGCCTTCTTCGCGTAATTCTCCCAAACCCTGATCAACAAGCCGCTGAAACGCTGTTTGCAAGCCCACATCATTTTGTTCGCTCAGCAAGCCGCGCAGCGTCCGTGACATCTGGCGGCCACGCGGGGCCACCAACATGCCCAGCGCTGATAACACACCGGCCGCCGCGGGCACCATGGCTTGATGCATACCCAGCGCATCGGCCAGCGCACAAACGTGCAACCCGCCCGCACCGCCAAACGCCACCAGTGAGAATCCGGCAGGATTAATGCCTCGCTGCACGGAAATCACTCGTAACGCCTGCGCCATATGTTCATTGGCAAGGTCTATCACACCGTGTGCGGCCTGCTGAAGTGAAACACCCATCTGTCCAGCCAGCGCCGATATCACCTGCTGCGCTGCCTTCGGGTCAAGCGACATCTCGCCGCCAAGAAAAGCATCTGGCCGCAAACGGCCAAGCACCAGGTTAGCATCCGTCACCGTAGCTCGGGAACCTCCGCGGCCATAGCAGGCCGGGCCGGGGTCAGCCCCGGCAGACTCCGGTCCGACCCTCAACATACCGCCTTCATCCAGACGGGAAACCGACCCCCCGCCAGCACCGATGGTATGCATGTCCACCATCGGTACCGCCACCGGATAAGGCCCGATTCGACCTTGTGAAGTGAGATTAATCTGACCATCGACAAGTGCGACATCCGTCGATGTCCCACCCATATCAAACGTGAGCAGGCGTGTTATACCGTGCCGTGCTGCAACATGTTGCGCGCCCATCAATCCACCAGCCGGGCCTGACAGCAACAAATTAACTGCCCGTTGTGCTGCACGGTCGGCGCGGATCGTCAGCCCCGAACTCTGCATGACGTGTACCGGCGAAGGACGCACTGCCTGCTCCAGCCGTTGCAGGTAGCCCTCCACCTTCGGACCCAACCAGGCATTCAGCCAGGTCGCCATACCGCGCTCGTATTCACGAATCTCGGGTAATATTTCGGAAGAACATGAGGTGAACAGCTGCTTCGGCAAAGCGTGAAGAATCATTTTTTCAAAACGATCATCCAGCCAGGAAAACAGCAAGTTAATGGCGACGGCCTGTGGCTTTAACGCGGCAACCCGCCTTGCCAGAGACCTGCACTCTGCCTCATCCAGCGGCTCGACGATGCTTCCGTCTGCCCCCAGGCGACCCCCGGTTTCCAGACACAGCTCAGCAGGAACGGGAATGTGTTGTGGCCCGGGCTGTAGCTGGTAGAGGGCAGCACGCGCCTGACGCCCGATGGTCAGCACATCAGCAAGACCGTGATTGGTAATATATACGGTGCGCACGCCCTTGTTTTCCAGCGCGGCATTGGTCGCTACCGTAGACCCGTGCACCAGATGAAAGGATTTTCCGTCAAGACCCAGCGCGCGAATGCCCTGCAAAATGGCGAGTTCGGGCGCTTCTGGCGTTGACAGGACCTTGTGAATACGAAGTCGACCACGGTCAAAACACACAAAGTCGGTAAACGTGCCGCCCGTATCAACACCCAGCAACATGCCCGCTCTCAGTTGGCTTCCACGACGCAATTCCGGCCGGCATGCTTGGCCTTGTACATCGCTTCGTCGGCACGCTGTAGCAGACGTGGCAAATCATCGCCATCGACGCGCACCGCCAAACCCTGGCTGATAGTCAGACTCAAATGGTGCTTGCCGGTATTTATCGGTTCGCTGGCGATACGCTGGCGGACACGTTCTGCAACCTGCAGTGCGGTGTGACGCGAGGTATTATCCAGCACGATGACAAACTCCTCGCCGCCATAACGGCCAACAAGATCAAATTCACGTAGGGCAGCACGAATACGTCCACCCACTTCGGCCAGCACCTTGTCGCCTGTAGCATGGCCATGGGTATCGTTTACGGTCTTGAAATGATCAAGATCGGCCATGATGATACATAACGATTGCCCTGTCTTGGTCGAGCGATGTATGGCACCTTCCAGCTCTTCCAGAAGGCTGGTACGACTTGAGGCACCGGTCAGGGCATCCTGCTGTAACTGGGTCCGCAACAGGTTCTGCTCAAGCTGAAGGTGTTTGACCGACCGATCAAGCTCCTGAACGCTACTGCGGTGATACACTTCAGTGGCGACTGCAATATCCAGTGTGGTCAGCTTCAATACCAGACGACTGAGCACGTGCCGATCACCGGCATCACTGACTGAGGCAGCAAGCATTTCAAGAATCAGGGTCTGCATGACGCCAAATGCGGACAGATACAGCGCCAAAGGCAAGCCAACCCGTGCGTGGGCTATGCCAACTCTGGCACGGGTCTCAAAATATTTTGCATCCCGAAAGTCCACGCCAAGAGTTACCAGGTGTGAGATCTGGGTCACTTTCAGCCGATCAACATCGTAACTTGCCAACAAGGCTTCTGCGCGCGAATCGTGTAATAGCTGGAGATAGAACTGGTCAACAATTCGGCTCGTAGCATCAGGCGTCAGAACCTCTTTGTGCAACTGACGAACCGTATCGCGAGATTCGTCATCGAGACCAATCAGAGACAATTGCGCACTGCGCCATTCGGCATTAAAGCCAAATTGGTCGCATAATGGCGTTTCCGGTTTTCGCGCTGGCATAAAAAGGACTATATACTCATGACACTGTGGAACCCATCATAAAGCACATGACACCAAAAATCCTGATCAACGTCGAACAACTGTCGCGATACTACGGACACCAGCTTGCCGTCGACAACATTGATTTCGAATTGTCACAGGGCGAAGTATTGGGTTTTCTTGGGCCGAACGGTGCCGGCAAATCCACCACCATGCAGATGATCACCGGCAACCTTGCACCCAGTGAGGGACGTATCCAGATCAATGGCATCGATATACTCGACCAACCCCGGCTGGCCAAAGCTGATCTCGGTTACTTGCCCGAACAACCACCGGTGTATCGTGACCTGACGGTCGACGAATATCTCGACTACTGCGCCCGACTGCACCGGGTCAGCGCCTCGCAACGCGGCCAGGCCATCGGCCGCGCCAAGCGACGCTGCGGCCTGACGTCGGTTAATCGTCGTCTGATAGGCAACCTGTCCAAGGGCTACCAGCAACGTGTTGGCATTGCGCAGGCTATCCTGCATAACCCGGCCGTGGTCATCCTTGATGAGCCAACCGTCGGCCTCGACCCTAATCAGATTCGTGAAATTCGCGATCTGATTCAGGAACTGGGTGAAACCCACGGCATTATTTTATCGACTCATATCCTGCCCGAGGTTCAGGCGACCTGCTCACACGTGCAAATTATTAATGAAGGTCGGTTGGTGTTCTCGCAAAACATGCAGGAACTGGAGCAGCAACTTGTCAGCCAGACACTTGTTCTGGAAACGCGAGAAGCACTGAGCGATACCATGCTGCAAGAACTACCGGGTATAGATAGCAGCGAACGCATTGGTACGTCGCGTGCCCGCCTGCACTTTAAGGGTGACAACCCGGCGGGCACCATCGCCTCCTGGGTTAGCAAGCAGGAACTGGGGCTTGTTGAACTGGCACTCGCCCGCCAGACACTGGAACAAATGTTCGTGGAACTGACTTGCCACGATGAACAAACAGACACAGAGAACGCTGCCTGATGATTCTCACCATCGCCACGCGTGAACTGAAAAATCTGTTCCTGTCGCCTCTGGCATGGGCCATTCTTGCGGTACTGCAATTGATTATGGCGTATCTGTTTCTGTCGCAAATCGAAACCTATATGACATGGCAACCGCGCCTGGCCGGCATTGAAGGTGCGCCGGGTGTCACCGATATTGTGGTTGCGCCGCTACACGCAACGGTCGGCTTCCTGCTGTTACTGATTGCACCTGCCATTACCATGCGCAGCTTCAGCGAAGAACAGCGCAACCGCACCCTGACCCTGTTGCTATCCGCGCCCGTTAGCATCACCGATATCGTTATCGGCAAGTATCTTGGCAATATGCTGTTCTTCCTCTTCCTGCTGTTGATGCTGACTGCCATGCCACTGTCGCTATATGCTGGCGCCACACTGGACGCAGGCAAGCTGTCATCCGGCCTGGTTGGCCTGATATTGCTAGCCAGTACGTTCGTAGCCATCGGACAGTTTATGTCTTCACTGACAGAACAGCCGGTAGTCGCATTCATAAGTACGCTGGGCACATTAATGCTGTTATGGATTATCGACTGGAACGGTGACAACAATGAGAACGTGACCAGTCTGATTCACTACCTGTCGATCAAGACACACCTCGACTTCTTTCTTAAAGGAATTTTCAGCACCCAGGACCTGACCTATTACCTGCTGCTGACTTTTGTATTTCTGGTTTTGGGAATTCGCCGACTCGACCAGAAACGGCTGACCGGATAACGGCATGAAAGTATCGCGATCATCCCGGCGTCAGCTGCAACTGCAAAACCTGATTTTTCTTGCCGGCCTGCTGCTGGTCGCCGCCCTGCTGGGGTGGTTAAGTACGCGCTATAACTATGAAGCAGACTGGACAGCAAGTGGCCGCAACAGCCTGTCAGTAGACAGCCGCAAACTGCTCGATGAAATGGACGACCCGGTTCATATCACTGCCTTTGCGCGCGACACGCCAGAACTTCGCAACACCATCCGCGACCTTGTTGCCCGCTACCAGCGCCAGAAGCCGGACATGGAACTCCACTTCGTCAATCCGGATGCCGATCCGGAACGGGTGCGTGAACTGGGCATCACGATGGATGGTGAGTTACTTCTCGCCTATCAGGGGCGCAGCGAAAAAATCCAGAGCATCTCCGAGCAGAGTCTGACCAACGCTTTTCTGCGTATCGCACGTCCCAACCTGCTCAAAGTGGTTTTCCTTGCCGGACATGGTGAGCGCAACCCGCGTGGGCAGGCCAATCACGACTTTGGGAAATTTGGCAAGCTGTTGCTCGACAAGGGTATAGATGTCCGGCAACAAATACTTGCGGAGACGCCTGACATTGCTAACGATATCAATCTGCTGGTCATTGCCGACCCGCGCATACCGTTACTGTCCGGCGAGGTGCAGCTGATCAATCGTTACATCAAGAACGGGGGCAATCTGTTATGGCTGATCGAGCCGGGTAGTCTGGCTGGCCTGGATCCCGTTGCAGAAACACTCGGGATTGAACCTTTGCCCGGAACAGTGGCTGACCCTACCACGCTGCGGCTGGGCATCGAGAACCCGGCGTTCGCTATTATCCCGGATTACCCGGCACACGAAATCACTCGCAGCATCGAGGGCAACATCACCCTGTTTCCTCAGGCCACCGCGCTGGAAGTCTCTGCGCCGGAAGGCTGGACGGCAGAAGCCCTGTTAACCACACTGGATCGAGCCTGGACCGAGATCGACCCGATCAGTGACACCACCCGCTTCGATCAGGACAGCGATGAGCGTATGGGGCCACTGGATATCGGTTTTGTGCTGACCCGTCCACGCAGCGAAAAGGAAGACAGCGATGATGACAGCACGGCGCAACAGCGTATTGTAGTCATCGGCGATAGTGACTTCCTGTCCAACACCTATCTTGGCAATGCCGGCAACATCAATCTTGGGCTGGCACTGTTTAACTGGCTGAATCACGACGACCGCTTCATCACCATTACCGCGCGTACGTCCAGCGATACCAACCTGGAACTCGGCAAACTTGCGCAGGCACTCATCGGTTTAGGCTTCCTGTTCGTGCTTCCAATTGTCCTGCTATCTGCCGGCGTCGGTATCTGGTGGCGACGCCGCAACCGTTAAAACGGGACCCACAATGAAATCACGCTGGCTAATCAATCTCCTGTTATTTGTCACCGTCGCCATACTGATACTGGTTGCACGCTACGAGCCCGGTATCGAAAAAACACAAACACAGAACGTCACTCCGATCACTGCAGATGACGTAACGCAATTGCGGGTCGAACGACAACTGCGCGACGAGCTGATACTCGAAAAGGATAAAGAAGGCTTCTGGTGGATTGCACGTGAGCCACGCCTGCCAGCAGACTCCTTCCAGGTACGTGCGCTGACGCGCCTGGCCGAGCAGACTGTTGTACGTAGTTACCCCGCCAGTGAACTCGATCTTGCGCAACTCGAACTCGACCCGCCACGCACCAGCCTGATGCTGAACACCACACGCATCGACTTTGGCGGTATCGATGCGCTGGAGAGTCTCCGCTATCTGCGTATTGGTGACCGGGTAAGTCTTGTACCTGATCTCTACCTGCACCTTGTCGAGGCAGGCTATACCCACTTTGTACGTCGCAAGCTGTTACCCCAGCGCGCACGCATCTCGTCACTGTCACTACCCGGACAGGACATACACCAGACCGAATCCGGTTGGGCCGTCACACCGGACAGTGAAATAGAAGCAGACATCCTGAAACAATTTATCGAACATTGGGAGGATGCAACTGCAATCAACGTGCGGGAAACAGAACCGTCGGCGGTCGGCGAGACGGTCTTTATTCATCTTGTCGGGCAAACGAAACCGATAGAACTGGTTGTCATCGCACGTGAACCCGAGCTGGTTCTCGCACGACCCGCGTTTGGTATCGAATATCGCATGGGCGACCTGGCCACCCGCCTGCTCGAACCCAGCACCACTAACGACACACCCTGAACCCATGGCGTTCGATTTCGAAGAACTGGACTACCAGCAAACCCCACTGGGTGACATCAGCCTCAGGCGTCGCTCAGAACCCGGACTCGAAGGGAAAATTTACTACGAAGTAAAACTTGGCGACGAGTTCCTGATGTCCAGCCTGTTTACCGAAGCCGAGATTCAGCTGGCAAAACTCGGGCTCGCTGAACTTCAAGGCAACGATCTGGATGTAGTCGTAGGAGGGTTGGGTCTGGGTTACACCGCAGTAGCAACACTGGAAAACCCATCCGTCCGATCACTCATCGTGGTAGAAGTGATGCAGCCGGTTATCGACTGGCATCGTCGGGGCCTGGTGCCGCTCGGGAAAGCGCTGACATCCGATCCACGCTGCACACTTGTGCAGGCTGACTTCTTTGAAGTCGCTTCATCACCCGGCATGGGCTTCGTTCACTCAGACGCGAACCAGCAGGTTCACGCGATATTACTGGATATTGATCATTCACCGAGCCATTGGCTTAACCCGGGCAACAGTGCTTTTTACACAACCTCAGGACTACGGAATCTTGCTGACAAACTTCACCCCGGCGGCATATTCGGACTCTGGTCCAATGATCCTCCGGATGCAGGGTTTACCGATTTGCTCGACAGTGTATTCCAGTCTTCCGAAACACATAGTGTGACTTTCCCGAACCCTTACCGGGGCGGCGAATCATCCAACACCGTTTATCTGGCCCGCAAATAGTTCATGCCGGAACTTCCTGAAGTCGAAACCACACGTCGCGGGATAGAACCGCACCTGCTTGGCATGCCCGTCCATTCACTCACCGTCAGGCAAAAGCAGTTACGCTGGCCCGTGCCGGAGGAACTTGCAGACCGGTTGACCGGTGCACAAATCCTTCAGGTTGCGCGG
>UOFN01000126.1_pt1 | contig 38457 bp, 33 predicted proteins | sample 1990111 | NCBI WGS metagenome assembly UOFN01 (sample SAMEA4728526, study PRJEB27164) | hydrothermal vent metagenome | biome: marine basaltic hydrothermal vent biome; feature: marine hydrothermal vent; material: mineral | place: Pacific Ocean | collected 2011-06-14/2011-07-23 | depth 1741 m | reverse complement strand
GGTAGAGGAGGCAGGCTTGGCTTCGCGCATCGAGATTGATTCTGCCGGTACTCATGCGTATCACGTGGGAGAGCCACCGGATCAACGCGCCACTCAGGCGGCATCAAATCGTGGTATTGATCTAAGCTCCCAGAGAGCGCGGCGTGTCCACAGGGATGACTTCGAAGACTTCGATTATGTACTGGCAATGGATCGCAGCAATCTGGAAGACCTGCAAGCAATTTGCCCGGAGACGCTTCATGAGCGTGTGCGCTTATTGCTCGATTTTGCGGAAACTGATCAGTCGAGTGATGTACCAGACCCGTACTACGGCGGTGCCAGGGGATTCGAACGCGTACTGGATCTCGTCGAGTCAGGCGGCAAAGGCCTGCTCGACGAGATACAACAACGGATGAATCAGTAAATTATCAGTCGCCTGCTGCTCCGGATTTATCGCCATCTGATGCAGAAGGCGGTTTGGGTGGGGCGGGTACCGTATTCGGCTGAGTGGCAGCCGGTGCCGCAGGTTTTGGCGCGGCCGGTACTGGTGCGGCTTCCGGTTTAACAGCAGCGGGCGCAGCAGCAGGTTGCGATGTTTCAGCTGGGGGTTTGGCAGCAACTTCGGTTTTGGGCGAACGATTCTGAGCGGGTGCTGCCTCGGTAGGAGGCTTTGCAGCAGCAGGCGTAGTTGCCGCCGGGCTTGTCGTGTTTCCTTCCGGGGCAGGAGGTTTCGGAGTCTCGCCACCACTGGTTTCGGTGTCGGCACTCTGATTTGGGTTGGTGCTCTTGTCGTTGCGCGGTCCGGAACGACGCCGTCCACCACGACGTCCGCGGCGGCTGCGTGTCTGGCCTTGAGTCTTGCCCTGTTCTGTTTCAGTTGTTGATGCCTGAGTTTCAGTTTGCGCAACCGGGGCCTTGTCAGCCACCTTATCTGTCGCAACTTTTTCCCGATTGTCTTTTTTAGGCGCGTTTTCATTTTGGCGACGAGGTTTTTGTCCCTGATTCTGCTTGCCTGATGTGTCGCGCTGCTTTTCGCCCTCATTGCGACGGTTGTTCTGGTTGCGCCGTGCATTGTTGTTACCAGAGCGGTTGCGCCCACCCCGGTTACTGTTACGCGGCCGATTGCGACGTGGCGGTTCCGGTTTCTTTTCCTCCGGTTCTTCAATCGTCTTGCCAAACATCGTTTCCCACAAACGGCGAATCAGGCCGGTTGTCGGTACGGCGGCAGGCTGGGCTGTGGGTATCGGTGCCGGTGTAGGTGCCGGGGCAGCCGGAGCGACCGATTGCACGGCAGCTTTCTCTGCCTCTGGTGCCTTGTTTTCGCGTAGCGTGGCAGTGATGTCGGTTTCTTTCTCTTCAGGAATCAGCTTGTGGCTGGTTGCACCATCCTCGCCAGCCATTTCATCCGCACGCACACGTTTGATTTCGTAGTGCGGCGTTTCCAGGCTGGGTGTAGGTATTAGTGTGACGTTCAGCTTGTGGCGCTGTTCCAGATTAAACAGAATATCGCGTTTTTCGTTGAGCAGATAGGTGCCAACATCAACAGGTACATGCGCAATAATGCGACCGGTCTTTTCCTTCATGGCATCTTCTTCGATGATGCGAAGAATCGACAGTGCCAGTGACTCCACACCGCGGACCGTACCTTGCCCGCTACAGCGTGGGCAGACAATCTGACTGGATTCGCCCAGTGACGGGCGCAGCCGTTGTCGCGACATTTCCAGCAGGCCAAAACGTGAGATGCGTCCGACCTGTACGCGTGCGCGGTCAATACGTAGCGCGTCGCGCAGGCGATTTTCAACTTCGCGCTGGTTTTTGGTGGGCTGCATATCGATGAAATCGATGACAATCAAGCCACCCATATCGCGCAGTCTCAACTGGCGGGCAATTTCGTCGGCTGATTCAAGATTGGTATTGAGCGCCGTTTCCTCGATATCACTGCCCTTGGTGGCGCGCGCCGAGTTGATGTCGATAGAAATCAGTGCCTCGGTATGATCAATCACAATCGCACCACCGGACGGCAACGTGACTTCGCGCTGGAACGCCGATTCAATCTGGCTTTCGATCTGATAGCGCGAGAACAGCGGTACCGGGTCGTCATAGCGTTTGAGCTTGGTCAAATTGTGCGGCATGACCTGGGTCATGAATTCGATAGCCCGCTGGTGGGTTTCCTTGTCATCGACAAGGATCTCGCCGATATCACTGCGTAGATGGTCGCGCAGGGCACGGATAATGACGTTACTTTCCTGATAAATCAGGAACGGGGAGGGGCGTTCTTCACTGGCCTTGGCGATGGAATTCCACAGTTGCAGCAGGTAATCCAGATCCCATTGCAATTCTTCGCTTTGGCGACCGACACCGGCGGTGCGCACAATCAGCCCCATGTTGTCGGGGTATTCCAGTTTTGCCATGGCGTCGCGGACGATACTGCGATCTTCGCCTTCGATACGGCGTGATACGCCACCGGCACGGGGATTATTCGGCATTAATACCAGGTAACGACCGGCAAGACTGATGAAGGTGGTCAGGGCTGCGCCCTTGTTGCCGCGTTCTTCCTTCTCGACCTGGACGATAATTTCCTGGCCTTCGCGCAGCGCTTCCTTGATGGATACGCGACCACCACCTTCACCGGCACCTTCTCGGAAGTAAGGCCGGGCAACTTCCTTCATGGGCAGGAAGCCGTGGCGGTCAGCGCCGTAATCGACAAAAGCGGCTTCGAGACTGGGCTCGATGCGGGTTATTTTGCCTTTGTAGACGTTAGATTTTTTCTGTCCGTGTGATGGTACTTCAATGTCAAGATCGAAGAGTTTCTGGCCGTCGACCAGAGCCACGCGCAGCTCTTCGGGCTGCGTGGCGTTGATAAGCATACGTTTCATTGGATTTTTCTCTCATGCGCTCGACCATGTCGTGGCGATTGGCGGTGATTCTCACTGGAACAGGCTCAAAACGGCGCGCAGCACAAGGTGCGCCGTAGGATCGGATCAGCCAGGTGACCGATCCGGCGAGCAAGCCAGTAATCAAAGCTATCGTTATAGACACAGGAGCAACCAGTGTAGTTTTTCTCGATCCCCGGGCATTGCGTACTGCGACTGTCCGGTGGAAACGAATAGGGTTCAGTTGCCGGCAGTCGGGTGCGGAAATTCCGTTCCGCTACGGCTGCGCGAGCGGCTCTGACTATAGCAGTCCAACCCCGTGATATCAAACACTTATCGTTACTCCAAGTTGTTCTATTTCCATGCAATAGACGTAGATTCTCAAGCAGATTGGCTGTCCGGCTGCTAGAATGCGCGCGCATGGAGAACGGGGATAAACCCACCGTACAGTGGGTGGATATTGATGCCGAACGGGCTGGGCAGCGAATCGACAATTTTCTGCTGCGGATTCTTAAAGGGGTTCCCAGGAGTCGCATCTATCGCTTGTTGCGTAAGGGAGAGGTGCGCGTCAATCGTGGCCGCATCCGCGCCGATTATCGCCTGAAAGAGGGCGATCAGGTGCGAGTTCCACCGGTTCGGGTAGCCGAGCCACGGCCGGCCGCGCCCACCGCCAGTGCGATGGAAAGGTTAGCCGATAGCATCCTCTATGAAGACGAACGCCTATTGGTGCTGGACAAACCCTCGGGTATGGCAGTGCACGGGGGCAGCGGGTTGAGCTACGGCGTTATCGAGGCCTTGCGCGCGATGCGTCCCGATGCCCCCTATCTTGAATTGGTACACCGGCTCGATCGAGACACCTCCGGTTGCCTGCTGATCGCCAAGCGCCGCAGTGAATTACGCACCTTGCACGAATTATTACGCCACGGCGGGGTCGAAAAGCGCTATCTACTGCTGGTGCAGGGTGACTGGAGCCAGGGGCCGTGGAAAATCAATGCTCCACTGCGCAAGAACCAGATGCAGGGTGGCGAACGTATTGTTCGTGTTGATCCGGAAGGCAAGACGGCATTGACACATTTCCGCTTTCTGGAGGGTTATGGAGGAGCAAGCCTCATGGAGGCGGATTTGAAAACCGGCCGGACACATCAAATTCGTGTACACGCCGCGCACAGTGAACATCCGCTGGCGGGAGACGAGAAATACGGGGATAGCGGTTTTAACCGTGATCTCCGCAAACTGGGGTTAAAACGGTTGTTTCTACATGCACATTACATCGCATTTCGTGATCCGGATCGGCAACGCGAAATCGAGGTCAGCGCACCACTGGCACCGGAATTAAGAAAACTGATTCAGCAACTGGAGAAACGGTCCGATACAGGCCGCATTGTATAAAGGCAAATGGACAGCAAAGTGAACCACATACCAACAGCAGTGAAGCTGATCGTATTCGACTGGGACGGAACCCTGATGGATTCCGAAACCCAGATTGTGCATGCCGTGCAGGCATCGATTCAGGATATGCAGCTGGAACAACGCAGTTATGATGAATGCCGCGATATTATCGGTCTTGGATTACGGGAGGCCATTAATGCCTTGTACCCCGACCAGAATGAAGCCTTTCTGGATCGTTTTGTCGAACGTTATCGCCATCACTGGTTTGGCAATACGCACAATTCTGACCTGTTTCCCGGCAGTCGTGAGACCCTGGGCTTATTGAAAGAGGCAGGATTTACGTTAGCCGTGGCTACCGGCAAGGGGCGTAGCGGCCTGGACCGGGTATTGGCAGATACCGGGTTGGAGAATTTATTCTCCGTCACGCGTTGTTCGGACGAAACACAATCCAAACCGCACCCGCAAATGTTGCACGAAATATTGCAGGAGACTGCTATCGAAGCTCATTATGCGCTGATGGTGGGAGATACCGAGTACGATCTGGAAATGGCAAACAAGGCAGGTATCGCCCCTGTGGCCGTTAATTACGGTGTGCATGCACAGGAGCGGTTGCTGCAACACAATCCGCTGGTGTGCCTGGACACGATTTCGGAACTGGTCGACTGGCTGGCCGAACAACACCTGCTGGATCCAGACCACGAGTCACTGGCAGTTTAGACTGAGGGAACACACATGGCATTACATCAGGACAACGATTCGTCACCGGAACACACTGGTGAGTGGCAGCGCGACCTTATTCAAAAGCTTGCGACCTCATCACTGACCGAGCAGCGTCGTTCGCGTCGCTGGGGAATACTCTTCAAGTTTCTGACCTTTGCTTATCTGGTGGGAATACTGGTCTTGTATGCCCCGAGCATCGATATGAGTGCGGGAGAGAACAAACGTCACACCGCGCTGGTTGAACTCAAGGGCGTTATCTCGGCTGATGACGAAGCCAGCGCAGACAATATTGTTACCGGTTTGCGTGATGCGTTTGAAAATAAAAATACCGCCGGCGTTATTTTGCGCATCAACAGTCCGGGTGGCAGCCCGGTGCAGGCAGGTTATATCAATGATGAGATTGCACGCCTGCGCAGCAAATACCCGGACATCCCGCTGTACGCGGTGATTGCTGATATTTGTGCTTCCGGTGGCTATTACGTTGCAGCGGCGGCAGACAAGATCTACGCAGACAAAGCCAGCATTGTAGGTTCTATTGGCGTGCGCATGGACAGTTTTGGTTTTGTTGGCACCATGGAAAAACTCGGTGTCGAAAGGCGTCTGTATACCGCCGGTGAAAATAAAGGCTTCCTCGATCCCTTCCGACCTGCCAAAGACGTTGATATTGCGCACATCGAGAAGCTGCTGGCTGATATCCATTCACAGTTCATTAATGTGGTTCGTACCGGCCGCGGTGACCGCCTGAAAGAAATTCCCGAACTGTTCAGCGGTTACGTCTGGACCGGTGAGCAGGCTATCGACATTGGACTGGTTGATGAGCTTGGCAGTGCCAGCTTTGTGGCCAGAGAAGTTATCGGCGCAGAGACCATAGTCGACTACACGCCACAGGAAGATTTGTTCCAGAAATTCAGCAAGAAGTTTGGTACTGCGCTGGGGCAGGGTGTGGGCAAGGTGTTGATGCAGGAAGGGATTACCTTGCAGTAAAAGAATCAAGGGAACTGGATATGTCTGAAGACCAAGCTATCCGTATTCTCATCGTAGATGATGACGCCAGTAGCCGTTTGATTCTGAAAGCCCAGCTCCACGCATTTGGATATGAATTGCTTGAGGCCGGGGGCGGCGTTGAAGCAGTTGAACGGTTTGAGACAGAGCGCCCTGATCTGATCCTGATGGATATCAATATGCCGGGAATGGACGGCTATCAGGCAACCATCGCGATCAAGGAATTGAGTCAGGACAGTTATGTCCCGATTCTGTTTGTTACTTCCTCAGACGATGAAACGGCGATATCCCGATGTACCGACGCCGGTGGTGACGATTTTCTGATCAAGCCGATGTCTCCCATTGAGCTCCAGTCCCGCATCCGCTCTGCGCTGAAGAGACGCCGGCTTTATCAGCAATTGCAGGATCAGCATTTTGCGCTGGCTCAGCAGCAAGCGCATGAAGAACGCGATCAGGAGCTGGCCCGAGAGTTGTTCTCGCGCATCGCGCACCTGGGTTGTCTTGATGAAGTCGGTATCGAGTACATTGCTTCATCACTGATGGTATTCAATGGTGACATGTTGCTTGCCGAACGGACGCCATACGGCTCGCTTCGGGTGATGTTGGGTGATTTTACCGGGCATGGATTACCGGCGGCAGTAGGTTCATTGCCGGCAGCCGAAATCTTTTACGGCATGACCAAAAAAGGTTTTCACCTCAGCGAGGTTTCCGCAGAGATCAATGCCAAGCTTCACCGCATACTGCCGAGCGGTATTTTTTGCGCAGCAGCCTTGATCGAGTTGAACAGCGAGAACCGACAATTGCAGATCTGGAACGGTGGCTTGCCGCACCTTCTGCTGTTTAATCAAGGACAGAACAAGGTGCGACATGCATTTGATTCCTTGCATCTGGCACTGGGTATTTTGTCACCGGAAAGTTTTGATTCCAGTCTGGAAACTATCATCGTTTCCTCGGAAGACTGTCTACTTGCCTATTCCGACGGTATTGTAGAAACAGAAAACCCGGCAGGGGAGTTATATGGTGACCATCGTCTGATTGAACGCCTGCATAGCGGGCATACTGAGTTCAGTCAGTTTCAATCTGTACTCAATGACCTCGAGGAATTTCGTGGGCATGCGGCACAGTCTGATGACCTTACTCTGATTGAAATTCCCTGCGGACTGGAGAACCGCGTCGAGTACGAAGGCGAGGCTTCGCAAGTCTCTGCCAAGCCCGCAAGAGAGTGGAGTTACCAGCTGACACTGGTCGACGAGGCGTTGGCAGAAGTTGACCCGGTTCCGTTACTGCTCCAGTCACTGTTGCATCTCCAGGGTCTGGATAACTTCCGTGAGAATCTGTTCACGATTCTGACCGAGCTATACACCAATGCGCTCGACCACGGCATTTTACAGCTGGATTCTGCCATCAAGAGCGATGCTGCAGGTTTTGCCGAATACTCCCGCTTGCGAGAAGAGCGACTGCAGACACTGAGTGGCGCTTATGTCGTAATCAGTCTGGAGCACGCGCCTGTCGAGCAGGGTGGTTGTCTGAAAATTCGCATCAAAGACAGTGGCAACGGTTTCGACACCACACAACTGGATATTGCCCCGGATACCACCACAGCGCTTTCAGGGCGTGGTGTGGGGCTGGTAAAGAATCTTTGCCACTCGCTGATTTACAGAGACGGCGGGAATGACGTTGAAGCCATTTTCGAGTGGCCATAGCGCTTTGCCAGAGACGTTAAACCCGGGAGAGGTTCAGCCGCTAGCTTCCGGGAACACGTGTCTATCAAAGGATTGCAAGTATGAGCCAGGCGGCAGTATCAGATATAACCAACAGCATGGCCGACGCGCTGAATGCCTTCACCTTCTGGGTCGGCGACAGCCTGTTTGCCATTAATCTCGACAATGTCCTGTCAGTAGAACAGGATAACAGTGCCATTCAGCCAGACCCGTTTCAGGGGCGAGGCGCACTGGGGATTGTCAAGCATCACGGTGCCCCCGTTCGGGTTTTCGATTTTGCTGAATTTCTCGGCATCAACTCCTGTAGCGATCAAAAGGAAGCATTGGTCAGCACGCTGATTGCTCGTGAGCAGGATCACATCGACTGGCTGAACGCACTTGAAACGTCAATCAAAACCGATGAGCCCTTTACCAGGGAGCGTGACCCTAATCTGTGCGCTTTCGGAAAATGGTATGACCACTTCGAAACACGTGATGAAGACTTGACAGAGATTATGCAGCAGTTCGATGTGCCGCATAAGCGTATTCACGCGCTGGCTGACCGCTTGCTAAATCTGAAAAATAAAGGTCAGGCCGACCGGGCACTGGAAGAGCTCGGCCTGGAGCGGACTACCACACTGGTTGAATTGCGTCGCCTGTTTGATCGGGCACGCGGACAAATTCGGGACAGCATTCGTTCAGTTTTACTGTTTGTTACCATTGATGGGAAAGCTCCACGTGTGGCGCTGCGCCTGAATGAAATCAGCGATATGGTAAGTTTTACGCTGGAGCAAATTACCAGCACCACCTCACTGGGCGTGGGAGACGGGGAAAGGCTTGCCAGCGTACTGAAAGGATATCTGAGTGCGGGGAGTGACAAGGATTGTTTGTTGATCGACGTTGATGGCTTGCTGGAGACGGTTCTTACCGCCAGCTAGTCAGGCCTTCTGGTGAATTGCTGTTCCAGTACCTCGTCCATCAAGTATTTTTTAGCGATAAGATTGCTGACGCGTCTTTAAATCTGCCAAATAAATCAGATAGTCGAACTTCCGTCATCGACCAGTCAATTTTTCGGCGCATACCCCTTCTCAGAGCAAGGATAAAACAGACAACATCGCCCGAATTTCCAATGTAAGGAATGCTTTTGCCCCCTACAGGCGCAGAAGTGCCGCTGGCACAACTCATGCAGTGAGTCGCTAATGAAAGTGAAGTACAGGGCTGGACTACGGCTATAGGGCAAGCCCTACAGTCGGGATGAAACTTGCCGCTAGCGCGGCTGGAAAGCAGTGTGTATGGAGTAGAGGCATGACACAATCGGAACACGAAAACGGCACGCATGAGGATGCCGTCCAGCTACCTGCAGAACTCACTATTGCGCAGTCAGGTGAGTTTTATCAAAAATTTGAAACCCTGATTGAGCAAGGCAAAAACATCACACTGGATGCTGGTGTTGTTACGCGCATCGATACTGCTTTTATCCAGCTGTTATTCCAGGTACAGCGCACGCTGGCGGAAACCAGCCATGGTTTGCAATGGGTGAATACCAGCGAAACGATTCGCCGATCTGTCGAGCTACTGGGCATGAGTGAACAACTGAATTTGGCTGAGGCCGGTTAACTCTCAGGGACTGAGGAAAAGGAGTAAGAAAGAATGGCGACGATACTGGCAGTGGATGATTCGAATTCCATGCGACAAATGGTGAGCTTCACTCTCAAGCAAGCGGGCCATACCGTAACCGAAGCTGCGGATGGCGTGGAAGCACTTGAGCTGGCGAAGAAAAGCAGTTTTAATCTGGTGATATCAGACGTCAACATGCCGCGCATGGACGGGATCTCGCTGATCAAGGAGCTTCGCACCTTACCGAACTACAAGTTCACGCCGTTGTTGATGTTGACCACCGAGTCAGGAACGGACAAGAAACAGGAAGGTAAAGCCGCCGGGGCTACGGGTTGGATCGTCAAACCCTTTAATCCCGATCAATTGCTATCAACTGTTAAACGCGTGCTGGGCTAGTCGCTGATGACGATAGATATCAGCCAGTTCCACCAGGTATTCTTCGAGGAAAGCTTCGAGGGTCTGGAAGCTATGGAGAACGCGCTGCTCGATCTCAGCCAGGGTGTCGATGACCCCGAACTCATACACCTGATTTTCCGTTCTGCACATTCTATCAAGGGCGGTTCTGGCACTTTTGGGTTTACTGCCGTCGCCAGCTTTACGCATGTCATGGAAACTCTGCTCGACCAGATGCGCGAAGGAGAACGTGAAATAACCAAAGATGCGCTGAACCTGCTGATGGAATCCGGTGATGTATTGAGAGATATGCTGGAAGCGGCACGTGACGGAGGTGATTTTGATGCTGAGCATGCGGCTTCAATTCAGGCGAATCTGGAAACCATGTTAGGTGCAAGCACCGATGTTGAGGCAGATACAAACGAGTCTGCAGAAAGCAGCAGTGGCATAGCCGGGTGGAAAATAGATTTCAAACCGTATGTTGACCTGCTGAAAACCGGCAATGATCCGGTGCGCATGTTTCGCGAACTGGCAGAAATGGGTGACTTGCAAGTCGAAGTCATAACCGATGCGGTACCTGCATTCGCCGGATTTGATCCGGAAGAATGTCACCTGTCATGGAAGCTGCAACTGGATGGTGCAGTTGAACGCGAACATCTGGACGAAATATTTGAATGGGTCGATGGCGATTGTGATCTGAGCATCGAGCCGATAGCTGCCACAGAATCTTCCGAACAGGATTCTGCACAGGCAACGACAACCGACGACGAACCGGTCAAGGCTGCGGCACCGGCAAATGACAGAAGAGAAGGGGATCGTCGCAAGGCCGACCGCCGTTCTTCAGGCAACGCGGACAGTTCGATCCGTGTCAGCATCCAGAAGATTGATGAGCTGATTAACATGGTTGGCGAACTGGTTATCACCCAGTCCATGCTTGGCCAGATCGGCAGTGGCGAAATAGACGAATTCGACGCCGCACGACTGGAAAAATTACGCGATGGCCTGCAACAACTGGAACGAAATACCCGAGAGATGCAGGAAAGCGTCATGCAGATCCGCATGTTGCCGATCAGTTTCTCTTTCAATCGTTTCCCGCGCCTGGTACACGACATGTCCTCCAAACTGGGCAAGAAAATTGAATTGAAGATTTCCGGTGAAGGCACCGAACTTGACAAAACAGTCATGGAAAAAATCGGCGACCCTCTGGTACACCTGATACGCAACTCACTGGATCATGGCATTGAAATGCCCGAAGACCGTGTCGCCAGAGGCAAATCGGAAACCGGCATAATTGAACTGAACGCCTTCCATCAGGGCGGCAATATCGTTATTGAGATTAAAGATGACGGTAATGGTCTTCCAGCCGACAAAATTCTCGCCAAGGCACGCGAACGCGGTCTGGTGGGAGAACATGAAAAACTTACCCGTGAACGCACACTGGAACTGATATTTGAACCCGGGTTTTCGACTGCCGATGTCGTTACCGATGTCTCCGGTCGTGGTGTTGGTATGGACGTCGTACGTCGAAATATCAAGGATCTGGGTGGTGCAATCGAAGTTCAGTCAACTCCTGGCGAAGGTTCAACGTTCACCATTCGTCTGCCACTGACGCTCGCCATCCTCGATGGTCAATTGCTTAACGTCGGCGACGAGACCTTCGTGATGCCGCTGATATCTATTGTCGAGTCGCTGCAAGTAGACACCGGATTGGTTAATTCAGTCGCGGGCAGCGCCGAGATGTACAAGCTGCGCGAGGACTATATTCCTATCGTGCGTCTCTACGAGGTTTTTGGAATTGAACCGAAAACCACCACTCTGGAAGAAGCCTTGCTGGTGGTCGTCGAGCATGAAGGACAAAAGATCGGTCTGATGGTCGATGAGCTGCTGGGACAGCAACAAGTCGTGATCAAGAGTCTGGAAACCAACTATCGACGTATTGTCGGGATTTCCGGTGCAACCATACTGGGAGACGGTACCGTTGCGTTAATCCTTGATGTCGGTGGTCTTATCAGCCTGAGCGGTGGCGGAAAGGGTCTTCGCCGGCCTGCCAACGACGAACAGGCGGCGTAAGGGAAATTATGGAAGCAACACAAGTCGAAGCAAAGATTGAAGCCGCTGCAATGGCCATCGGGTTAACCGGTGACGAAGACCAGTACCTCGCCTTCAAGCTTAACGGCGAGGAATACGGCGTCGACATCCTGCGTATTCAGGAAATAAAGGGTTGGGATCGTATTACTCATATTCCCAATACACCGGCATATATGCTGGGCGTCATAAACCTGCGCGGATCAATAGTACCTGTCGTCGATTTACGCCAGCGCTTTGATATGCCTGCTACCCAATTTGGCCCGACGACAGTTGTCATTGTGCTCAAGGTCAAGGGTGATGACCGCGAACGTATTATGGGCATCGTTGTTGATGCAGTTTCTGATGTCTATGACATTCCGGAGTCCACGCTTAAACCGGCTCCGGCCAACATGGCTGGCAGCATTATGGAATCGGTCCGTTCGCTGGCAACCGTTGACGAGAAAATGGTGATTCTGCTGGATGTTGATCACTTGTTAAATACCGATGAACTGTCCGAGATGGATGGTGTAACGGGATAAGCGATGGTGCAACGAACGCGATCTCCACGAACAAGACGCATGCCCCGACAAGGGTGGTTGAGTGAATTATGGATCCGCGTACTCAGCGGGCTCGCATGGATGGGATGAAGCAATGACGAAGAAACAAAAACGTAAATCAATGGGGCATGATCCGCTGTTGGACAACGCAGAGATTGCGCCTGCGAAGGGCAAGGCGGGCGACCTGAAAGGCCTCGAACGCCGAACCACCAGAAATCGACGCAACTCGCTGCGTCGTCAATCGGATGATGAAATGTCAAATGAACAGGAAAAATCCGAAACCACAATCGCCTTGCTGGAGAATTCCTTCGCCTTGCTGGCTGGGCAGGCAGAGGCTCTGGTAGCACGTTTTTACGAGGAATTGTTCAAGCGATATCCCGCCGTTCAGCCGCTGTTTGCCGACTCGAATATGGCCGACCAGCAGAAAAAACTGCTGGCGGCCCTGAAGCTGGTGGTCAACAGCCTGCGCAAACCAGAGGCGCTGGAAACCGCTTTGGTTGAACTGGGTAAAAAACATGTGGGTTATGGTGCCCAGCCGGAACACTACGGTGCGGTTGCAGAAACCTTACTGGATGTTATGGCAGAGTTTGCCGGTGACGCATGGACGGATGATACCCGGGAAGCCTGGACAGGCGCGTTAAATCAGGTTGCTGAAATTATGATCGAAGCAGGAAATCAGGAGATTGAAATGGCTACAAGCAAACAGGCAGTGCAGCAAAGCATAAACAGTGAAGCCACAGCGGAGCTGAGCAAGTTACGCGGTGCGATAGACGGCGCCATGACGGCCATTATGATGGTCGACAGGGACTTTGTTGTGACCTATCTCAATAAGGCAACTAAAGACTTGTTGAAGAAACACGAGGTAGCGATGCAGACTGTGTTTCCCGGTTTTAGCGCCGACAATATGCTCGGTACCTGCATCGATACTTTCCACAAGAATCCGGCGCATCAACGCAAGTTACTGAGTGATCCTGCCAATCTTCCTTATCAGACTGATATTGAAGTCGGGCCACTTAAATTTTCGCTTAACGTTACGGCAAATATGGACGATTCCGGCAACTATGTCGGCAACACGCTGGAATGGGCCGATGTCACCGAACAGCGCGCCGGCGAAGTTGAAATCGCTCGTCTGAGGTCAGCTGTCGATGGTGCGCAGGCCAATCTGATGATCTGCGACACCGATCTGAATATTACTTATGCGAACCCCGCAGTCGTGGATATGATGACGCTGCGTGAAGCCGATCTACGCAATATATTTCCTGGCTTTAGTGCGGCAAACCTGGTTGGCTCTAACATCGACCAGTTCCACAAGAATCCGACACACCAGCGTGCGCTGCTCGGCGATATCAGCAGACTTCCCGCCAAGGCAGAGATCGCAGTAGCTGGTCTGGAATTCACGGTCAACGCCACGGCAATTCTGGATCACCAGGGTAACCTGATGGGCAATATGGTCGAGTGGGCGGACATCACCGAACAGAAAAAAGCGGAACGTCAGATTGAACAATTGATTCAGGCGGCGTCTGCCGGTGAGTTGGACGAACGTCTGAAGCCGGAAGAGTTTGAAGGTTTTGCCGGTATTGTCGCTTCTGGCATCAACGATCTGCTCAACGCCATGGTGGACCCACTTCAAGCCACTGCCGACGTCGTCAAGGCGCTGGCAGAAGGCGACCTTACCTTGACAATGGATGGTGAATATCAGGGCCAGTTTGCCGAACTCAAGGATGCAGTCAACGGTTCAGTTAACAACTTGCTGGAAATGGTAGGTGAGATACGTGGCACAGCAGACAACATTGGCAGTTCAGCCGGTGAATTATCGCGTGGCAACACCGATCTGAGTCAACGTACCGAAGAGATGGCTTCCAGCCTTGAGGAAACGGCCTCCAGTATGGAAGAGATGACCAGCACCGTGAGTCAGAATGCCGATAACGCCCGCCAGGCCAATCAACTGGCAGCCGGCGCGAGAGAACAGGCTGAGAAGGGTGGTGAAGTCGTGGGCCGGGCAGTTGACGCGATGAAAGCCATAAACAATTCCAGTAAGGAAATCGCCGACATTATCGGCGTTATCGATGAGATAGCATTCCAGACTAATTTGTTAGCACTGAACGCGGCCGTGGAAGCCGCGCGAGCCGGTGAGCAAGGGCGCGGCTTCGCAGTGGTTGCGGCCGAGGTGCGTAATCTTGCACAACGCAGTGCCGGTGCCGCCAAGGAGATCAAGAGCCTGATCAAGGACAGTGTCGACAAGGTGGAAGAAGGTAGCCGTCTGGTTGATGAATCCGGCAGCACACTTGAAGAGATTGTCAATTCAGTGAAAAAGGTGTCTGACATCATTGCTGAAATCGCTGCGGCCAGCGAAGAACAGTCAACCGGTATCGATCAGGTTAACAAGGCGATAGGGCAACTCGACGAAGTGACTCAACAAAATGCAGCTCTGGTAGAAGAAGCCGCCGCAGCCAGCGAGTCTATGGACGAGCAGGCACAAGGACTGAGTGGCCTGATGAGTAAATTCCAGACCGGTGATAATGACTATGCCGAAGCAGCACCCGCTCCGGCAACGCGTACTCGTGAGCGAAGAGCTGCACCCGCAAAGGCAAGGCGCACATCTCAGCGCACCTCAGCGCCGAAATCAGACGACGAGTGGGAAGAGTTCTAGCCCGTACTGACCGGAACTTGCCGGGGCAAGATAGTTGCCTCGGTGTTATTCAGTAACAAGGAAGAGCAAGGCAGATGCTGGCCAGATCCCAATCAGGAAAACGTGAACGTGAATTCGAATTCACGACAACCGACTTTGAAACCGCACGCAAGACGCTCTACGAGCAAGCGGGAATATCGCTGAACGACGGAAAAGCTGATCTGGTCTATGGTCGCCTGGCAAGACGATTGCGCAGTTTGCGCATGAATCGATTCTCAGACTACCTCGATTATATCAATTCTACAGCGGGTGAAGACGAAGTCGTTCATTTCATCAATGCGCTGACAACAAACCTGACTGCATTCTTTCGCGAGCCACACCATTTCGAGTTTCTCGAAAAAACGGCTTTTCCCGCAGCCATGCAGAGGCATCGTTCTGACAAACGTGTTCGTCTTTGGTCCGCCGGTTGCTCGACGGGTGAAGAACCGTATTCAATTGCCATGATGCTGGCGGAATCAGCACTCTCAACGTCAGTCTGGGATACCCGGCTGCTGGCGACAGACCTTGATTCAAATGTAGTGGCAACCGCTCGCGAAGGGCGCTACGCCGAACAGCGGATTGCCGGTTTAACCACGGCACGAAGCAACAAATGGTTCGACACGTTACCGGGTGGTGCAGATGTTCAGGTGAAACCTGCTTTACAGGAAGCTGTTACATTTAAACGACTGAACCTGATGCACGACTGGCCCATGAGCGGTCCCTTTGACATGATATTTTGCCGCAACGTGGTGATCTATTTTGACAAGCCGACCCAAAGGCAATTATTTGATCGCTATGCCGATATGCTTATTGAGGGCGGTTACCTGTTTCTCGGACATTCCGAAACCATGCACAACCTTTCTGATCGTTTTCAATTGATCGGGAAGACAATTTACCGGAAGGTCAAATAAGATGCTGCCTGCGCGCCCGATACCGGAAGGGAAAGAGCAGCCGCCAGTGTTACGCGGCTTCGAACATATTCGTCGCTATTGGGACAGATCCCAGAACAGTTTTGCGGCGAAAATTCTGCCGGGCGAATATTATGTCACACGCGCCGATGAAGCGGTGATCACTTCGTTGGGTTCCTGTGTGTCAGCCTGTATTCGCGACAAAGTGTTTGGCATGGGCGGGATGAACCATTTCATGTTGCCGGAAGCGGGAAAAAATATGGCAGTGCATGCCGGTGATCTGACGGAAGCGGCACGTTATGGCTCATTTGCCATGGAACAGTTGATAAATGAAATTCTCAAAGCGGGTGGTCGTCGGGAAAATCTTGAGGTGAAACTTGTGGGCGGCGGTCAGGTCATTGCATCTATGAGCAGTAATGTTGGCGGTAGAAATATTGAATTCGCCAAAGAATATATCAACAAGGAAGGGCTTGTCGTGGCAGGGTCCGATTTAGGTGGTGTTGCGCCACGTCGGGTTGTTTATTTTCCGGCGACGGGCAAAGTCAGAGTCAAGAAGTTGCGCAGCCAGGAAGTTATTAATCAGGAGCGTGCTTACCAGGATAAGGTTGATCATCAGCATATCAAAGACGATATCGAGTTGTTTTAGGAATCTGTTATGCCACCTTCAGCACAAGCTGCAGAAAAACGAAAAATCCGCGTGCTCATTGTCGATGACTCGGCCTTGATTCGACAGATGTTGACTGAAATGCTGGAACAGGATCCACAGATCGAAGTTGTTGGTACGGCACAGGATCCTTTCATGGCGCGTGACAAGATCAAACTGTTGAAGCCTGATGTGCTGACGCTGGATGTGGAAATGCCAAAGATGGACGGCGTCACATTCCTGCGCAATCTGATGAAATTACGTCCCATGCCGGTAGTGATGGTATCTACGCTGACCCAGAAAGGCAGTGATATCACGCTGGATGCGCTGGAGCTGGGTGCAGTCGATTTTGTTTCCAAACCCACCGTCGATATTGCCCACTCGCTGGGGGATTATGCGGAAGAAATTATCAGCAAGGTCAAGATGGCCTCTTTGGCCCGTGTACGTGAATTAAAACCAGTGACAGAACGTAATAGCGCCGATGTGGTTTTACCCGTAGCGCGCGGCAAGCACTTCACAACTACCGACAAATTGATTGCGTTGGGGGCTTCGACCGGTGGTACAGAAGCCATTCGTGAGGTTCTCGAAATGATGCCGGCCGACAGCCCGGCGATGGTTATCAGCCAGCACATTCCGGAAGCCTTCAGTAAACCATTTTCCGAGCGGATGAATCGCTGTTCGCAAATGACGGTTAGCCAGGCAGAAGATGGTGAACAGATTTTGCCCGGGCATGCCTATATTGCGCCAGGTGACAGCCATCTGATGGTTATTCGCGATGGTGCTCGTTTTCGTTGCAAATTGAGTGACGGGCCTCAAGTGAACCGTCATCGCCCCAGTGTTGACGTTATGTTTCGTTCTGTGGCGCAGAATGTCGGGCCTAATGCAGTATCGGTACTACTAACCGGCATGGGAAAGGATGGTGCCCAGGGGATGCTGGAGATGCGCGATGCAGGATCCTACACACTGGTTCAGGACGAAGCCAGCAGTGTGGTGTGGGGGATGCCGGGCGAGGCCGTAGCGCTGGATGCTGCTGACGAGCAGGTTGCCCTTCAATCTATGGCTGCAAGAATACAAAAAGCTTTGTTGAAGTGATAAAGATCGAGGCCCTTCGGACGCTAAGGAGAGGTAGCCAAGGAGTCGTATTATAGTGTCAGAAGGATCTCTCAACTCATTTTCATTCAATTGGTTACGCGCACTCGGCCCCGGGCTGGCAGGAACACTCACGGTGCTTGTCGGGTCCGGTCTGGAATGGCTGGGCGAATCCACATTTACCCCGATTCTTTTGCTGGCAGCCAGCTGGGCTGTTGGTATTGTCTGGACGGGGCGAACACTGTTTCACAGAGCAATGGCAGAGGATGCGTTAGCTTCCCAGGTAGCCACTGCTGCTGAATTCAAAGCTGTTTGCGCACCTATCAAAAACCTTCTCGCAGACGAGGTCTCCGGTACCCGTGATGAAGTCGAGCGCGTTAGCAGTATTGTGCAGGAAGCAATTGCCAGCCTGACAGAGAGTTTCCATAACCTGAGCGATAATAGCCAGCGCGGAGAAAACATGATCCACGGTATCATTGAGTACGGTGCCGGCGAAAATAATCAACAGTCTTTTCTGAAAGAAGCAAGTGGCCTGTTGCAAAACTTTATTGACGCTCTGATTGGTGTCAGTAAGCAGAGTATCGAAACCGTCCACCGTATTGATGACATGGTGGAGCACATGGATAGTGTGTTCAGATTGCTCGACGATGTTAAGAATATTGCGGATCAGACTAATTTACTGGCGTTGAATGCGGCCATAGAGGCGGCCCGTGCGGGAGAAGCTGGTCGCGGATTTGCTGTGGTGGCTGACGAAGTTCGACAGTTGTCCATGCGTTCGAACAAGCTGAATCAGGAAATAATAGAAGGCGTCAATGCGGGCAAGCTGGCAATTGCTGCGGTAAGAGAAACCGTGGGCGAAATGGCTTCACGTGACATGAATGACGCCATCGCAGGCAAGGAAAAGGTTGATGATGCTTTCATGCGTTCGAAAGAATACAACTTGTTTGTTGCCGAGCAAATTGGCCAGCTGGGCGATGTCAGCGACTCAATCACCAAAAGCGTCGGTAACGCGGTGCGTTGCCTGCAATTCGAGGATATGGTGACCCAGTCCATGGCCGCCGCCGAGGTGCATCTGCAGCGCCTGAACGAACTGGAACTGATGCTGGAGCGCCTGGTTGACCTTTCATTTGAACCGGAATCTGAAGCGTTGTCAGCTCTGAAAGGTGAAATGGATGCTTTTTCTGCCGGTAAAATCCATAGCCATAAAAAAGCGGTTGTCCAGAGCTCACTGGATGGCGGTGATGTCGAGTTATTCTAAACAACAGGTCTCGAGAGATTATGTCAAACGTCAATGTGTCAGAATCAGAAAATGGTCGCCAGACCACTATCACTATCACTATCAGTGGACGTTTCGACTTTTCAGTGCACAAGGAATTTCGTGATGCCTACATCAACCACACCGGCAGGGGTTTGAGTTTTATACTGGACCTGTCACGCACCGAGTACATGGACAGTTCGGCGTTGGGTATGGTGTTGCTGCTCCGGGATCATGCAGGTGGAGATAACTCGCACATTACAATTCGCAATGCGTCCGCCGATGTAGCAAAAATTTTGCGTATCGCTAATTTCGACAAGCTGCTGAAAATGAGTGCCGCCTGAATTCTGATTCAGGGTATTGCAATACCCGCTTCATTTAACCAGCTCACCAGCCGTATCAGCGGCAAGCCAATCAAGGCATTCGGGTCTTCTCCGTGCATTGTCTCGAACAGGCTGATGCCCAGCGCTTCCGACTTAAAACTTCCAGCACAGTTGTACGGTTGCTCAGCGCGTAAATAACGATCAATCTGTTCTGTTGTCAGTTTTCGGAAGGTTACCGCGTAGGTCACCAGATCTGTGCGTGCAACATCAGTAGTCGCATCTAACAGGCAAAGCCCGGTTAGAAAGTCGACGCGTTGGCCGGACAAGCGGTTTAGTTGATCGTATGCGCGTTCATGGTCACCAGGTTTCCCCAGCACTTCTTCCCCACACACGGCCACCTGATCAGAACCGATGATGAGTGCATCGGGGCAAGTATCTGCTACGGCTCGTGCCTTGGCTTCTGAAAGCCGCGTAACCAGTGAATGCGGACTTTCACCCTGTTGCCGGATTTCATCAACGTCAGGTGACAGCGTCTCAAAGGGAATCTGCAGCTTTTCCAGCAATGCCCTCCGGAACGGAGAGGTGGAGGCAAGTACCAGTGTTCGTGTTTGGTTCATAGGCGTCAGGTCTGGCTGAAATACTGTTTCAGGTAGGCGTCAAAATCCAGCACATCAGCAGCTTCTCGCGCCTTCTGGTCTTCGATCGACTTGTTGGCGAGATCGCGGTAAAAGCGTCGTTTGTCTTCGCTCAGGGGTAAATTGGTAAAGAAATGCTGGTGAATTTCTGACATGCGTTTGGCGAAGTGATAGAACGCTTCACCGCGATCTCGCATTTCACGCAGCATGCGTGCGGAAGGTGTTAGCTCCGGGTTCTCGACTTTTTTCTGCTGCGCGGCCAGCGCATCACAATAGGGCGAGCCTTCCGCGCTTTGATCAAGCAGTCCGGCCACAGCCTGCATCTCCGACAGTAATTCGCCGGCCCAGGTGCTGAGCAGAACAGGTTCATTGTCACGCGTCAGTTTCAGTTGCGGGTCTCGACCGCGGTGTGCGGTCAGTAATTCATTGGCATCGATAGCACGACGTTCAGAATCGCTGATGGCAGGGCTGTCGTGTAACAGGCAGAACAGCAAAAAGCTTTCGAGGAAGTGCATCTGGCGTTCATTGATACCGAGCGGGTCAAACGCATTCACGTCGAGCGAGCGCAGTTCGACGTAGGCGATGCCGCGACGCTTCAGCGCCAGGGTAGGCATTTCATTTCCGCTGACAATCTGTTTGGGGCGGATGGTGCTGTAGTATTCATTTTCGATTTGCAGGATATTGGCGTTTAGCTGTTTGTACTCGCCATTGACTTCAACACCAATTTTTTCGTAATCCGGGCAAGCTGTGTTTATCGCTGTAATCAGGCTTTCTACATAGCTGTTCAGGGTGTTGTAGTTTGCCTTGATACCGGTTTCGTTTTCCCGGTTGTTCTGGTAACCGATATCTCCCATGCGCAATGAAGTCGCCCAGGGCTCGTAGTAGGTGTTCTCGTCAAAACTTTGCAGGCCGGTTTCACGGCCCCCCAGAAAAGATTTGCAGATCGCTGGAGAGGCACCAAACAGGTAGGGCACCAGCCAGCCGAAACGTTGCAGGTTACGGATCAACGCCATATAGGATTCGGAAATGAAATCCTGAATAGGCATCTGGTTACCTTCGAGTTCTGCATAGATTGGCCAGAACTCGGGCGGAAAGGAATAGTTGAAGTGCACGCCGGCTATTACCTGCATGGTGCAACCGTGGCGGTTGCCGAGACCCTGCCGGTATACGTGTTTCATCTTGCCAGTATTGGAGGAGCCGTAGTTGGCGACGGGGATGCTTGTTTCACCGTCAACGACGCAGGGCATACTGGTTGCCCAGAGAAATTCGTCATCCAGGCACTGGTATACGTATTGTTGTGTGTCGCGCAGAAAGTTCAGAACTTCGCGTGCCGTGTGCAGAGGCGGGGTAATAAACTCTGTCAGTGCCTCGGAAAAATCTGTTGTGACATACGGGTGTGTCAATGCGGAACCCAGTGCCCTCGGATGTGGTGTCTGGGCGATGCTGCCTTCGCTGTTGACACGCAGGCTTTCTTTTTCGACACCTATGGCGCTGTTGCGCATCAACTGGGAATGCTGCAGGTCGAGCAAACGCTTTAACCGCTTCCTTGCAATACTGTACACGGTTATAGACGCTCCAGGTCCGGGGGCAGGTCGTCGGGGGCAAAACCACCACTGGCGACCATGTCACGTAATACCGGCTGGATCGCTTCCTCAAGTACCGGGTGATAAAAAGGCATGCGAACCATTTGCAGGATCGTCAGGTCTTGTTCGATACACCAGTTGAGCAAGTGGCCGAGGTGTTCGCCATGTGGTGCAATCATGCAGGCGCCTAACAGTTTGCCGCTGGACTTGTCTGCATAGAGGCGCAGCTGGCCGCGATTGCGTCCCATGATCAATGCACGTCCCAGCATGCCCAGCGCTACGCTGCCGACGAGCGTGTTGTCGTGGTCCAGTTCTGACCAGGACTTTCCGACAAGGACCAGGTTTGGATCAGAGAAGGTCACAAACAGCGGCGTTTTACGGCGGAAGGCGATGGGGGTGTCTTCGACAGCATTGATTCCGGCGATACGTCCTTCTTCCGCGGCTTCATGTAATACCGGCCGGTCGCCGTTTACATCGCCTGCCAGAAACAACGGCTTGTCTCCGATTTGCAGAGTATTGGGGTTGTAGTCCGGGAACCCGTTCGCATTCAGCGTGACGCCGGCATTATCGATATCAAGGCTGGCAAGATTAGAGTGGCGACCGATGCAGACCAGTACCTTTTCGACGTCGACCGAATTTTCACCGGCGCTGACTTTCAGCATGCCATCAGTGGTTTCCTCGATACGGGCAGCATTACCGAGCCACAGTGGCATTTCCCTGCCCAGTACCTGTATCGCCGTTTTATTGATTTCAGGATCATCGAGATTTCCGATAATTTGCAACTGGTCAATGCCGGTGACTTCAACTCCAAGCCGGTGAAATGCCTGCCCCAGTTCAAGCCCGATAACTCCCAGACCGATGACGGCCAGCGAAGCGGGTAATTCTTCCAGCTCGAAAATTTCATCGGTAGTCAGAATGCGTTCGCCAAACACCTTCCAGTCTTTCGGTACGATGGGCGTGGTACCGGAAGCGATAACGATACGTTTGGCGCGAATGCGTTGCTCTCCGGCTTGCAGAAGACCGGGTTCAAGGAATTTGGCATGTTCCGGTATAAATTCCTCTCCCATTTCGTCGGTACTGGTTGTGAGTACTTTATCGACAAAAATATCGCGCAAGTCTTGTACGTGCTCCAGCGCATCGGGGCCTTCTACGCTCAGACCCTCTCCACCTTCAATACCTTCGCGTTCGAAAATCGAGCGGCGGTGAAAGTCTTCTGCAACCTGAATCAGTGCTTTGGAGGGCATGCAACCGACGCGTGCGCAGGTGGTTCCCAGTTCGCCGCCGTCAATCAGTACATAGCTGTCGGTTTTACGTTTGACTTGTCCCAGCGCATAGATGCCTGCGCTACCAGCGCCGATAATGGCGACATCAACTTCTTTTTCCATAGATCAGGCCGTGTGTTGTGTGGCTTTGCCGACGACGGCAAGTCCGCCTCCGGTGTGAGTGGATTTGGAGCGGTAAAGCGCTTTGTCGACCTGATCCAGCAGATGCTCGAAATTGTCGCCGTGTGTCGGAGCTTCGCCGAGCCCGAAGGTAACGCTGAAATTGATCTCGTTTTCATCAGACCAGTGGACAACCTGCTTTTGAATGCGTTCTGCAATCAGTCGGGCATGGTCGAGCGTAGTGTCTTCCAGAATGATGATGAATTCGTCACCACCATATCGCGCAGCAACGTCGGATTCGCGGATAGATCTGTGCACGATGCGTGCAAACTCGCGTAGCACCAGATCACCAGCGGCATGTCCCAGTTCATCATTCACCACCTTGAACTTATCCAGATCGGCAAACAACAGTACAAACTTTTGCGGGTTGTTTTGCAGTCTCAGGAACATGGCGCTGGCTATATCCTGCAGTGCGCGGCGATTCATCAACCCGGTGAGCGTATCAATATTGCTGCTCTGTTCCAGCTCGTTGCGGCTGTGCTCAATACGCCCCATCAGCACGTAGGAATACACGAGGATAATGCCACCGAACAGGTTCAGGAAAATCAGCCCCGGCGAGATTTCCGCGCCGCTCAGTACATAGCGCAGGGTGAGAACGATCATGGCGGCACTGAAACACCCAACCAGAGATACGGCAAACAGGCGCATGCCGTATCGCATGCCATTGCCCAGCACGATCATAATGTAGACCAGCAGGGAAGGCGGTATGGCGTAAGGGTCGTTCAGTACCGAGATGCTTGCCGCAGCAATATCGATCCACATGGCAATGTGGTATCGCGTCGGGCAGACGTGTTGTCTGGCGGCGTGCATACACAACAGCGTCTGGGCGATGAAGTAAATGGCGAAAGCGGTATTCAGTTGTGTGTTCGACCACAGCGTTGGTTCTATGCCATCGGTAAAATTAAAGAAACCGATACCCAGCATGAGGAAAACAAAACGTGCCAGATACTGAATATTCTGTTCTTGCCAGGAGGGATAGCGATAGTCCCCACCAGACAGTTTCCCGCCCGCACGCCGATCAGGATGCCTGCGCCGATCTTCGGACTCGCTTGCGTCAGAAAGCCTTCGTTGATGTAAAGTATTATTAATGTTATATAACCTGATGTATATTAAGTATATATATAAACGAAGCCAAGTTAAATCAGAGACCCCGTTCAGAGAACAGGGCATTATAAAAAACTTCTGTCGGGCGGGGTAGTGCCTACCAGTAATTCTCTACTGTTATATGCCCTGGGGTACGCCGACGGTTTCGCTCGAGACCGCGCGTTTTGAGAGCTTCGGATGTGTCTTTCACCATTTCCGGGTTACCGCAGAGCATGATCTGGGATTGGTCCGGGGTGATGATAATGCCGGCACGCGCTTCCAGCGTACCGGATGTCATTGCATCCGGAATACGGTCGCGAATAGCAAAATCGGTATCTTCGCGGCTGACAAACGGGATATAGCTGAATTGTTCAGGATGTTGATCCGCAATGTTCTGGATGCTGTTCTGGAAGGAAAGTTCTTCTGCGGTACGAACGGCATGCACCAGTATAATACGCTCGAAGCGTTTCCAGGGTACAGGGGTTTTTAAAATAGAAAGAAACGGGCCGATGGCAGTACCGGTGGATAGCATCCATAAATGTTTCGCGTCTGGCACTTCGTTGAGGGAAAGGAAACCTGAAGCCTTGCGCATGATGTAGATCGTATCTCCGGCACTGAGATTTACCAGCCGTTGTGTCAGCGGCCCATCCGCGACAGTAATGAAATAAAATTCCAGTGGGCTTTCATCGGGTGCATTGACGTAGGAATAGGGGCGGCTGACCAGTTCATCATCCATCATCAGCCCCAGCTTGGTAAATTGACCTGCGGTAAAGGTGTTGACCGGTGCATCGACACGCACTGAATAAAGTTGTTCGGTCCAGCGCTTGAGTTCAACCACAGTGCCTTCACACCAACGATCCGGGTTGATGGGCTTTGCCATGTTAGTGATCTCCGCGCTGTGGCTGCTGTGTCTGATGATAGATGTTTTCTATCAGTTCAAGCCTGCGCCAGACATCGCCGAGTGTTTTGTCAGGATCCTGTTTGGTCAGAAAAGCCCGCGCATCTGCACAGATAATTTCCAGTTGTTCCGGGTCAAAAATAGTCAGGCTGGGGGCAAGGGTTTGCTCTGGTTCGCTGAGTAAAGAGGGCAGCAATTCATCTTCCCCGATGGGGGAGTCGGGATGGGTCAATGCGGATACCAGCGGCAGTTCCTGCAAACTGAAGTGCGCACGCCGCGCCGTTTCCTCATCTTCCAGCTCTTGCCGGGCCAGCGCGTCATCGCCGATTCCATTCCAGATGGCGCGCATGATTGCCTCTACCAGCCGGGTAATAGCTTGCCGGGTCTGGCTATGATCGCCGGGCAAGGCACAGACCTGCTGGTAGGCCTTGTCCAGAGCGGCCTTGATCTCCAGCACAGTTTCGCTCGGCGTGTTGGGTTTCAGATCGACTGCACGCTGAACCAGCGTCTGGAACTCTTCCATGAAGCGATCCAGCTCCTGCCCGTCATCAAGGCGCGCTGTAGCGAAATCTTCGCTGCGCACCTCACGACGTGATGCATTAAAGAGAGGGTTATTATTACGACGCAACAGGTGTTGCTCGCGGATACCCGGTTTTTCATTGTTTTCAGGTTGCATGCAGTCTGATCCCCGTGTTCAGGGTGCTACCTTACCTGATGCGACGGGGAGAAAAAACGCATGATATGTACCGGCATAGCCGGATCAGGCTTTTTCTAGATCGTGCATTCAATCTCGCCAAGACGTTTGGTCAGTTTGACGTTCTCGGCATAATCGATTGGTATAGCAATCAGCGCCGGGCCTTCCTGGCTAAAGGCTTCTTGCAATGCAGGCACCAATTGGTCCGGGCTGGTGAGCGTTTTACCCCACATGCCGAATGATGCGGCCAGTTGATCCCAATTCGGATTACCAAAGTCCAGTTTTGAATGTCGGCCATCGAACTGATTCTGCTGCTTCCATTTGATCAATCCGTATTCACCGTCTTCCCAGACCATGAATACTACGTTGAGCTTCAGGCGCACGGCGGTTTCCAGATCCTGCACATTCATCATAAAGCCTGCGTCACCGCAGATAGCCAGAACCTTGTGGTCCGGCTGGGCGATCTTGGCACCAATGGCACCGGGCAAGGCAAAGCCCATGGAGCAGAAGCCATTCGAAATGAGGCAGGTATTCGCTTCCTGACACTGGTAATAGCGCGATACCCACATCTTGTGCGCACCGACATCGGATAGCAGGAAATCACTCGGGCCGAGAAACTTGCGCACTTCCCAAAGGATTTTCTGGGGTTTCATCGGGAAAGAGGTGTCGTCTTTTTCCATGGCGAAGTCGTCAAGAATGGTATTGCGCAGCTTCTGCCATGATTCAATATCCTGCAGAGGGAGTTTGCCGGCGTAGTTACGTTCCAGTTCCATGTTGACTTGCCACAGAGCATCGGCGATATCACCGACCACATCGACACCGACGGTGTAGTGGTAGTCAATCTCGGCGGGAAGGAAGTCAATATGGATGACATTCTTGTCCATGTTGGCATTCCAGAAACCTGGGCTGTATTCCACCAGGTCGTAACCGATGGTGATCACCAGATCAACATTATTCATGGCATGGTTGATGTGATCCTTGCCCTGTAGCCCCATGGTGAACAGGCAATGCTTGTCGTCCATTGGCATGGCACCCTTGCCCATAAAAGTATTTACGACAGGGATACCGGTTTTTTCCGAAAGCCGACGCAGTTGTGATGCAGCGCGTTTGCGGATGGCACCGTTGCCGGCAAGAATAATCGGGCGTTTGGCAGCTACGATAGCTTTTACTGCCTCGGCAACTGCTTTGTGGTCTGCGCCGGGGCGTCGTGTTTTTAATACCGGCATTGGTTGTGAAGTCACTTGTTCCTTGGCGACATCTTCAGGAAGTTCAATAACGGTCACGCCCGGTTTCTCGGCTTCAGCCAGCTTAAAGGCCTTACGCACCACTTCAGGAATGGTTTCACCGTCAACCACCGAATGTGCCCATTTGCTTATTGGCCGCATCATGGCAATCGCATCCATGTTCTGGTGGCTTTCCTTGTGCAGGCGTTTTGTCGAACCCTGTCCAATGAGTGCGACGACCGGTGCGCGATCCATGTTGGCATCGGCCAGGCCGGTGACCAGATTGGTTGCACCTGGCCCAAGTGTGGCAAGACACACCCCGGCTTTTCCTGTGAGCCGTCCATAGACATCAGCGATGAACGCAGCAGCCTGTTCGTGTCGGCACAAGACAAATTCAATGTCGCTATCCAGCAATGACATCATGAAGTCGGCATTCTCCTCACCAGGCACACCAAAGATGTGTGTGACGCCTTCGGACTCCAGGCATTTCACGAAGGTATCAGACGCTTTACTGGTGACGATTTTTGCTTTGCTCATGTAGCTCTCCCTGTCATTAGTACAAAGTGTATATGTTATTCGGCCCAGCGAATTTCCTGCGCTGTTTTTGGCCCGGCCACGCAGCTTTTGAGCGAACGCGGCATGATAGCGTTATGGCTGGCAATGGGAATACGTCCACCCATAATTTCGGCGCGTTTCTGAGGATACACCGGATTCTGGCCCGGATCGGCAAAACCTTCCGGGTAAACGGGCTGGTTAGTTTGTGGATCGTATTTGTCACTGGCACCTACGGTGTGCAGAAACTCGTGTGCGATAACCACATTATTGCGTTTTGCCTGTGCCGGACTTGCGAACGCGTTGACTACGCCGATCAGACCTTTTTGCAGTCCCAGTGAATGAGCCAGACGTTGACGTTGTTTGGGATCATAGTAGACCACGAACATCTGTACATCAGGTTCAGGGCCGTCGAAGGTATTATTGCTCGACGCCCAGTAGCGTAATTTAAGGCTCCATATTATGATCGACAGCGTGCTGGCATTGGCTGGCGGTAACGGCGGTTGTTCGTCAATTTCCGGAGCCAGCTTGATGGTTATTGGCTCTGTAATACGGGCATCGTAACGCCTGGCTTCACGGGCCAGGAAGTCCTCGACCGACTTGAAGGTGTCGGGTGTCAGCTTATCAATGTACCTCCTGGTTGCTGAACTGCCATCGCCATTGATCGGGTATACCACCACCCACAACGGCTCGTCCCAGTCGGTGGTGCGCAGCTTGGTCAGCCAGCTATTCATGCCGACAAGGAACAGCACCAGTAAAAGCAGGGTTATACGAAACTTCCTGAAGAAACCGCCCGACGCCATCAATGGCTCCATTTTGGGATAATTATTCCTTAATATAGTGGAACCTGGGAGAAATACTTGAGTTTTCGCTAGAATGTACGGGTATGTCCAAACCGATCTTGTTAAGCGTTATTGAGCTGGGAGAAATCCGGGTTCAGGTGCTGGTCTGACCGTCTGTCGAGCGCGCTGCATTCATGTGAATCAACTGTGCGACCATGTCTTCTTCCAGATCCAGACCGACTTCATGGCCGGGGTTGATGGCGATACCGATGCCACTACCAACACGCTCCAGAATCCAGCCAACCTCAGCCAGCAAACCGCCGTTGTAACCCGGCACATTTGCCACAAAGGGCTTGGCGCGCTCAGGACTGGAGAACAGGATCAGCACCGTGTGGCCTTCCTCGGTTTCCAGCGTCAGCGGTTTGGCCTGCGTCGATTTCTGAAAGCCTCCAATTTCGTTCTTTTCATCTTCAACCGGCATAAACAGCTGTTCATCGAGTAACGTCTTCATAAAGGTATTGCCGTCGAGGTTGCCGTCCTGGAGGGAGACAAGGCGGGTTTCGAGGTCGTTACGTGGGGTAAAGGTATCAGTCATGTCGGGAGTTTGCCTGTAACCGGGCAACAAATAAACCGGGAAGGGGTGAGGATAAAAAAAGGGCGGCACATTTCTGTGCCGCCCTTTCCCGGATTTTTATTTCCTGTTAGTGACCAATCGCACCAATACCACCAAAGAATGCCGGACCGGCACCTTCAGGTGGCTGGATCAAGGTCGGGTCAATCGCCGAGACCGGTGCAGGAACCGGTGGGTTGCCTGCAACTGTAGAATCAACAGTCTGGATCCTGCCTGTTGCTACGCTGGCAGCCGAGACGGTGCTCAATGGCAGCGAATCGAGGTAACGGCGCATCAAGTGAACGGCGTGGACGAAACGGTCAGGTGCAACCTGTTTTACCCGTGGGCCGATGATAATACCGGTACTGTTCAGCGGACCAACCAGGCTGATGCCACTGGCGTAGTTATCGGCATCGGCCAGTTCGAAGAACTGATGATTCACGCCGCCGTTGGTACGGCAAACACGATCCAGTGCATCGCCGTGCGGGAAGCAGGAGGCAAACAGATAACGCTTGCTGGGATCCAGCTTCTGGCCACCAATTGTGGTTTCCACGATACGCCGATCCGAGCTGCTATATGGGCGGTTATCCAGATCGATCTTCTGTGTCATGTTGGCAAGGCCAACGTACCAGCCACCCCGTTGCAGGAAGGGGTTGCGATCGAACACGGCACCCAGAACCCGTTCCAGATCGTTCTCGATCACCTTGCCTGAGAATTCAGCAACTGCGACAGCCGGTGCGATCGGGAACAAAGCGTACAAGTCGCGCAGTGTGATTTCACCGGCTTGACGACCGTCACTGAAGGTCTGGCCCGGTGCAACGACATCCGCTGAAAGAATAGCGGTGCCGAAACGGAAGCCATTGGTCATGGAAAGATCCACGCCGGTGGGAACCACACTATTGCTGACCGAGAAGATAGCATCAGCAATGAAATTGTTGACTTCATCTTCCAGCACGTTGTCGCGGTTCAATACGGTTTCGGTGTAACCGACAACGGTATCAAGACTTTCGGTCAGTTGCAGACCGCGGGTTGTAGTATCACCACAGTTATTGCCTGGGCAGTATCCGCCCGGCATGAAGGTGTGACGAACCAGTGTGTTACCAATGAACGGTGCTTCAGCTTCGTCGACCAGTGCTTTGGTAGCGGGGTCTTCGACCACATCATCATCGACAGGAATCGCCTGCCAGTTGAAGCGTGTGACTTCGCCACCTTTTACCATCAGGTCGAGACGACCGAGGTACAGGTCTTCCGTAGTTTCAACCACGATAGTGCCGTGATGTCCGACGCGGTGCATGCCCGGTCCGTCAACAGCTCGTACGCCTCGCTTGTTGGCAATCAGTGCATTGAGTGTGGTCTCGTGAGTGTGTGCGGAGAGGACAACATCAACGTCTTCGAACCGCTGCCCGATAGCAAGGTTCTGCGACAGCCCGAGTTCAGACTGTACGACAATCACTGTAGCACCAAGCGCTTTGACCTCGTCAATAATACCGGGTAACTCTTCGATGCCCTGAGTGAAGCGCAGACCAATACTGAATACGCTGGCCTGCTGGGGGACGATAGATGCAGTGATGCCGATAACGGCAACCGAGACACCATCTACATCAAAGACCTTGTAGGGAGGCAGTACACGCTTGTTGTGCAGCTGCGGCGGTAATGGTGCTGTGTCGGTATCGTTGTACAGATTTATTGCAATGGTCGGGAAGGTAGCTGCCGTGACGCCCGGGCCATCAAATGCATCTGCCATTACCCGAATGTTGGCTGACAAAGGTGGCTTCGGTCCAAAACTTGCGAAACGGTTGCGGAATACAGCCGGGCCATAACCGAACTCCCAGTTGCCGGGTGTGTAGGCATCAATACCGAAGCTGTTCAGCGTAGGCATAATTGCATCGCCCACGGTAAACATGGTTTCAGCTGTGCCATGTACTGTGTCGCCAACGGCCAGTAACAGGTTGTTCGGATTATCGGCACGAATTTCGTTAATCAGGGTTTTGGTTTTGGCAAGTCCGCCACCCTGTGTGACGTAGCGTTCACCGCCACCGGGCGTCTTGATGATGCCAGCGTGCGGTGTCAGGTTACCGTGCACGTCCTGAAGTTGAATGAGCGTAATGAGCTTGCTCTCGTGCGCCTGTGCGACGGATGTTAGCCCCGCCAGCGTCAGCGCCGAGGCCAGCGCGCAAACGCCTGCTCGTTTAATAAAGTTCTGCATAGCCATGTTCTCTCCTCACAATGATTATTTTTGGGTTGCGTGGCACCGCCAGTGCAGGCTAGCGGGAGTAGCGTGAGGGCGTTATAGGGAAAATCCTTAAAAGGGCTGGAAGATAGCCTGATCAGATATAATACATTGCTTTAATAAATGCCTGTAACTAATTGTATATACTCATTATGGATCTATGATGCCAAGCCGGATCGCTAGCCGGGTTAACTCGGCATCGTTTGCCACATTGAGTTTCTGCTTCACACTGGTGTTGTGGTGTCCGACTGTTTTTGGACTCAGGTTGAGCAGTTCTGCAATATCGTTAACGCTCTTGCCGTCGGCGCGCAAACGGAATATTTCGAATTCGCGTGGTGACAAACCGGCAATTTGCTGATTATCCTGCGAGGCTCTGCGCTTCACCAGAAACGGCATCATCTCCTGACCAATGAACAGCTCACCACGCGCAACACAACGTACTGCTTCAATCATGACCCTGGAGGCATTACGTTTGGAGATATAACCGAGGACACCCTGATCCAGTGCACGGTTAAGAAAAATTTCGTTTTCGTGCACGCTGAACACCAGGATACGGGCGTTGCGGTCACGTGCCAGAATGCGACGACACGCATCCAGCCCGCCGATTCCCGGCATGGTGAGATCCATCACCACCACACCGGGGTGATGTTCTGCGTATAGCTGATAGGCCTGCTCACCATCGGTGGCCTCGGCAACCACATTAATGTCTTCGGTGTTCTCGAACAGACGGCGGTATCCCGCACGTACCACTTCGTGATCATCTGCCAGCAGAACGCTTACTTTATCCATATTCAAACACCCGTTTCCGTGATCGGTATGCTGGCTTCAATGCTCATCCCTTCACCGGGGGCTGATTTGAGTGTAAAGCATCCGCTCAAAGCCTCAATGCGTTCGCGCATACCAATAAGCCCAAGCCCCCGGCCACGCATATCCAGTTGCGTACCCCGGCCATTGTCGCTGATGCTGAGCAGCAGATGAGGGCCTTCTCCTTCAGTTGCATTTTCAAGACTCAGATGGATAGTGACTTTGCTGGCTTCAGCGTGTTTAGCCACATTGGTCAGGCTCTCCTGCACAATGCGGTAGACAGTGATATTCACGGCCTCACCCAGGCCGGACAGATCACCTGCGGTTGTAAACTGGCAATCAAGTTCCGGAAGGCGGTTGCGCCAGGCATCGATGCCATCCTGGAGTGCAGCTAACAGCCCCAGATCATCAAGTACGCTGGGACGAAGACGTTGCATCATGGAGTGCACAACGTCGTAGATGCGGGCAGACACATCCAGAATGGCGCGCGCACTGGTTTCGATTGCATTATCTTTCTTGTACGACAGCTCATGAATGATTTCCGCATCGGCCTGAATTGCCGTAGTGCATTGCCCTAACTCGTCGTGCAGCTCCCTCGCCAGATTACGTCGTTCCTCTTCCTGAACTGCCAGTGACTTGTGGATCAGGAAACGATTGCCTTCCAGCAAGATCATGCATTCCTGCTCGGTTTTTTTGCGCTCGGTAATATCGTGCAGGGTTGCTGCGAACAGGAGTTCGCCGCCGATATCAACTTTGCCGACATACCACTCCAGTGGGAAGCGGCTGCCATCCTTGCGCAGACCGAAAGCTTCACGGCGAGTACCGGTTACAGTGGTCCAGGTAGTCTGATCTCCGCCCTCCAGAAGCAGGGTGGCAAGGTGGCCAATCAGTGTGTTTTCTGAATACCCGAACAGGGCCTCCATGGCCGGGTTGGCAGAGAGAATGCGGCACTGTGCATCATAGGTGATCATACCGTCGATGGCGGTTTCTTCGATTACCCGTTCGCGTGCCAGCGTTTCCTGCAAACGTTTTGTGCGACGCGATATTTCCGTAACCATGCGATTAAATGCTTGCGCTGTCATACCGACTTCATCCGGCGTTCCGGTTTTCACCTCAACATGGTAATCGCCGGCCCCGACACGTTGCGCGGCACTGGCGAGGTCTCCGATACGCCGTGTAAGCCTGACACCGAAGAAAACGGTAACAATAATTGTCAGGATTATTTCTGTGCCGGCAATAATGATACTGCGAAGCTTTGCGGCTTCGATAGACTGCTCCATCAGATCCAGTGAAAAACCGAGCTTCACCTTTCCCATTAATTGGCCCCCGATACGAATATCTCCGGCAACATCCAGAGTTCCATCCTGAACTGCCAGTGGGCCAGACTCGGCGTCAGGCCAGGTGTCTTCGGGTAATTTACCGAACGAAACCACCGGGCGCTGATCGCGACCCAGCACTACCAGATAGGTCAGTTCATCGTGCGCGGCGATGTTAGACAGATATTCTTCCAGTGCCGCGTAATCGACCTGGACCAGATAGCTGCCTGTTGTGGTGGTGATTTGTTCAAGAATGCTGTTCGCAGTATCGCGCAGCCGGTCACCGTGAGCCTGGCGGATTACGCCCAGGTTGCTCCACACCAGTAGTGACAGCATTACGATCTCTATAACTACGACGCCGACAATGAGTCGTACTCGCAGGGAACGGGCAGGGGAGACCAGCATGGTTATTGCACCTTGAGTTGCTCGGTAATCCAGTCAAGACTTGTGTATTCATCTTCACGGGCCGGGGCGAAACCGGGCCAGGCAAGATGTGTCAGCAAGGATCGACCTTTCGGAGATTCACGCAAGGCAATCAACGCCTGACTGATTCGTTCAGCCATTGCATCGTCAACTCCAGGTGAGACTGAAATCGGCATATGTGGAACCATGCGGGTTTTGGCAACGATAACCATCGATTCCCGAATTTCCGGGCTGGCACGGAGATACAAGGGCATTATCAGGGCGGCTGCATTGGTGACTTCCTGATAGGCCGACAACAGGGATGCGTTATGGCTTGGTGTGGAAACCAGAGTGAGATCCTTGTCCGGGTTAATCCCGGCTTCTTCAAGATGCGCACGGACCAGAACGGTCGTGAGTGCAAGCGGGTCTGTTGTGGCCAGACTGCGTCCGCGCAGGTCTTCTATAGTGGCTATATTTTGCGTGCGCGGCGCTACGATGATTGCCTGCATACCCGGGCGATCGACGCGCACTACGGCGCGATAGCCTGACTGTTTGTGCGCCAGATAGTACAAGTGGGGTGCGGTGAACAGAATGTCATATCGCTGACCGTGCGTACGCTGAATGAAAGTTGCGAAGTCCGGAGCCGTTTCCATGCGGATTTCCGTACCGAGTTGTTGCGACAGGTACTCGGTTAGCGGGGCAAAGCGCTTGACCAGACGTTCGGGGCTGACAATAGGAAGGAATCCGAATATCAGATAGTCCTGTTCTGTTTTCTGCGGCTCAGCAACGGCTCTCGCGCTGACCAGTAACACCAGTACGAGCATGAACGCAGTAAAATAAACGAGCCGGGGAATCGCCATAGGTCTCTTTGTACAAGAATGAGCTCCGGAAAGAAACAACAGAAGCAAATCTGATCCACCAGCGTGCACCTGCTTTCTTTGTATTGCATTTAGTTACAAGAAACCATTTTCTGATATATCCACGGCCAATTCCTGGTGGGGTTCCAGACCACCAATCTGCATCCAATTTGGCTTGACAATGGTTGGGTGTTGAGCGGATATGGAGTCTGCGAATTACATCAAATCGTCGTGACCCAGCGACATATTAAAAAGAAAATATTTCGCCAGATAGCACTCCCCCGGGCACGTTTTAACAACCGTCACAATCACCTTATGATTGTTGCCTACGACCCAAAAATGATCAATTCATCTTGCTCAAGCTCAAATGCCACCGGATCAATATTACCATCCCGCTCACCAGCATACCCAACTGTAATACCGGTAACCGTGGGTGAAGGTGCTGGTAGATCTCTATCCAGTTCACGGAACCAAGACTTGGGGTATACGCTTTTCCCAGCAACCAGGTTTCCAGTACCCAGCCGTGACCACTGGTACAACAGGCGGCACGCTGCAAGTAGGTGAAGCTGATCAATACCGCTGCAGCCCCGGCGGTGAACAATACGAGCTGTTTGGCAGTGCTGTTTTTCAGATTTTTCCAGTGCAATGAGGCAAGTGCAGCAACCAGCAGGTACATCAACAAAGTACCCGCATAGTAGAACATGGCCCACACCTGAGTACCCGTTGCATGATCAATGTGTTCTATCACTACTAGCGGTTTGTCCACAAATACAAGCTTAATTGTCTCCCAGGGGTTGCTTTGCCATAGGATTTGTAAAAAGCTCAGGTTCGTGGTGGGCTGAAATTGAACACTATTGGGCAGATCTCTCAGTAGAAGTGCAAACAGCGCGCACACTATTATCAATAGTGCCGGAAATAGAATGATGCCTGTGAGGAAAAAGCGAAGGAGGGAGGGTTGCATCGTATGAGTCACTAAAGAATCGAGACTTCTTTCACCCATACAAGCTCGCAGGCACCGCCGCCCGTATCGGTTCGGGACAGGGAACTCTGCCAGCGCCAGCCGTCATCTGAGCTGATTTTTACCAGCTGGCCGGTTATGGCTACTACATCACCCTTGCGAACTTCGGCCAGTTGGTCGGCAATATGTGCGCTGGACGGGATCATATGCATATTCGCGCTGTGCCGGATGATTTCCTTTTTGGGGATTGGCAGCTGCCTGGTTCGCCAGTGGTAAAAGCGATTACTCTGGCTGATATCAATCTTGTCCAGCACCTCGTTATCAGACATCGGACCCCAACCCAGTGCCAGATCCAGTGGCGATAATTTCCCTTCCCGTCCCAGGCTGTATTTCTTGCGGGCAAGCACACGAGCTTTGAGAGAAAACCCTGCGAGCGGTGTAACGCGATAGCCCTCAAAATTGAAGGTTTGTTCACCGCTTAAATTTCGTTGCACCGGATCAGTACCGGCGACGACGCCATCGGACTGTTCCGTTACGCGGTTCTGGTCGTGCTGCCATACCGCTGCACCCACCAAAGCTATAATAATCAGTAGTTTTTTCATCCATACCCCCACCTGACAGGGAGTTTAGCGGCCTGACAAGGAAACACCTTATAGACGAAGCCGCCTTGATATGGATAATGCAGGATCACTATCAATCAGGATGATTCTAATGTTACAAGCTGGCGAAAAAGCACCACTGAAAGTGGTTTCCACCAAGGGATAAGACAGGCACACATTGGTCAGCATCTGCATATTTATCGTCGAAGACGAACCCTCGATTGCCCAGACTGTGCAGTTCACGCTAGAGGCAGAGGGATTCACTACGCAACATTTCCCGACCGGAACCGGCTGCCTCGCTGCACTTGAAAGCAGCAGCCCGTCGCTTGTTTTGCTGGATGTGGGTCTCGCCGATGGCAGCGGATTTGAGTTCTTCCGCAAGATCCGCAAGCTGACTGAAGCACCGGTTATCTATATGACCGCTCGTGGAGATGAGATTGATCGTGTAGTCGGGCTGGAGATGGGCGCTGATGACTACATCGTCAAACCCTTCAGCCTGCGGGAACTGGTGGCACGTGTGCGAGCTGTGTTGCGTCGTACCAATAGCAATAATGTGACAGATGCTGTTGAGCCAGACCACGCAAAGCGTGATGGCATAACAGGTAATTTTCGCCTCGACACGGTGCGCAGACAGCTCTACTACCATGAGAGGCTTCTGGAACTTACCTTGCATGAATACCGTTTACTCGAAACCCTGCTCAGTCACCCGGAGCGCGTGTTCACCCGTGGCCAGTTACTGGAGCGTGGTTGGGATGCCCCCGATCACCGGCTGGAACGAACCATCGATAGTCATATCAAGAGCCTTCGTAACAAACTGCACGATGTTGATCCTGATGCGAATCCAATTTGTACCCATCGCGGCATAGGGTATTCGCTGGCACCGAATTAATGAGTATCCGTGCCCGAATATTTTTTGTGTTCGCGACCGCCGTCATCATAGGCTTTTCTTTGCTCGCCTACTGGATCAGCAAAGATGTTGCAGATCGTTACAGTGAGTCCTTTGAAGAGATAATGGTAGATACGGCCAACCTGCTTGCAGAAGTCATAACAACTGACCTGAATAGCGGCGACACAGCCATGCAACAACTGGATGATGCTTTCCAACGACTCCAGCTACGCCGTTTTTCCGCACAAATTTATGAACTGGAAAAAACCAGTGTCGATATCCAGGTCTATGTGACCGATGACAAGGGCATAGTGATTTTCGATACAGACAATGGCCGTGCGGTGGGAGAGGACTATTCTGAATGGAACGATGTGCATGAAACATTGATCGGCAAGTATGGTGCCCGTGCTACTCCTGTCCCCGGTGAAATCTCGACGGGAGATTCCACACAACGATTAACCATCGCCTATGTCGCTGCTCCAATCTACAATCAGGACAGGATTATTGGTTCTGTCACAGTAGCAAAACCAAAAAATAACATTGATCACTTTGTTGCCAAGGCAAAGTACAACTTGATGCTTGCCGTTATCATTTCCATTGTCATGGCATTACTTCTTGGTTTTACTTTATACATCTGGGTTAGCCGTCCACTGCAGGCGTTGGTGGACTATGCCCACAGCGTTGGTCGAGGCGAACGAATCACGCCTCCGCAACTTGGAAATAACGAGATCGGAAAGGTCGGTGATGCAATGGAAGGTATGCGCCAGTCGCTGGAAGATAAGCAATATGTTGAACGTTATGTGCAGTCACTGACACATGAGATAAAAAGTCCGTTAACCGCCATCCACGCAGCTGCTGAGCTATTGGGCAGGGACCTTCCGGCAGACAAGCGCACACAGTTCGTCAATACCATTGTGAAAGAAACAGACCGGCTAAATGACTTTGCTAACCAGTTGTTGCAACTCGCCGCGTTGGAAAAACGCCAGCGCATCGAAAACCCGGAGTCAATATCGGTAGAGGCGCTGGCAAAAGACATTGTTGAAACACATACACTGGAATGCGAGTCGCGCCATCTGAAGGTTGCTCTCAATCTGACGGAAAGCCCGGAAATTCACGGTGACCGTTTTCTGATACGTCAGGCCATCGATAACCTGTTTCGTAATGCTATTGAAATGTCACCGTCAGACAGCACGATCACGTTTGATATCCACCCACAGGATGACAGTGTTTCTATCGAAATACTTGATGAAGGCCCCGGTATTCCCGATTATGTTGGCGACCGCGTATTTGAACGTTTTTTCTCCTTGCCACGCCCGGACACCGGTCGTAAAGGCACCGGACTGGGCCTCAATTTTGCCCGTGAAGTAGCCCAGCTCCATGATGGATTGCTGGTGCTTGAAAATCGCCATCCAGGTACCTGCGCCCGGTTGTTATTGCCGGTTTCCAGGATCTGACTTCCACATAAACTTCACACAATCTCCATCCTCTCCCTGCGCTAACTCCACATAACAATTGCATAGTGAATCCGTCATTAAACCCGACGGAGACCACCATGTACGCGCACAATCAACGACGTCCTTTTGTTTTAGCTGTAATGCTTGCAGCCACATTTTTCGGTTACGGGAAAACAACCTATGCAACACCCGGTGAAAGTGGGCCTGTTGCGCCCTTGTCACCGTATTTCTTTGTGGAAGGCGGTGATTCCGGTATTGACCGATTA
>UOFN01000034.1_pt1 | contig 39863 bp, 36 predicted proteins | sample 1990111 | NCBI WGS metagenome assembly UOFN01 (sample SAMEA4728526, study PRJEB27164) | hydrothermal vent metagenome | biome: marine basaltic hydrothermal vent biome; feature: marine hydrothermal vent; material: mineral | place: Pacific Ocean | collected 2011-06-14/2011-07-23 | depth 1741 m | reverse complement strand
TCACCACCCTGAAGCTCTGCCCCAACTTTCGTCAGCGCCGCTGTCAGCGTCGTCTTGCCATGGTCAACGTGACCAATCGTTCCCACATTCACATGTGGCTTCGTACGTTCAAACTTTTCCTTGGACATCTTACGGTTCTCCCGTTTTGCTGTTCGCCAATTCTATTAATTTACACTATATATAACATCTGGAGCTCATAATCGGATTTGAACCGATGACCTCTTCCTTACCAAGGAAGTGCTCTACCGACTGAGCTATATGAGCAAATTCCGCTCTACCCTGCACCCCAGGGCACCCTCTCGGCGCACAGCGCCTCACCTTGCACCCCAGGGCACCTTCTCGGCATAAATGCCTCACCTTGGAGCGGGTGATGGGAATCGAACCCACGTATTCAGCTTGGAAGGCTGAAGTTCTACCATTGAACTACACCCGCAATACCTTGTTCCGACGAGGCACTTCTTGCACCGCCAAATTCGTTACTGGTGGAGGGGGGAGGATTCGAACCTCCGAAGGCTGAGCCGTCAGATTTACAGTCTGATCCCTTTGGCCACTCGGGAACCCCTCCGAAACGCAAGCCGCGTATTTTGATCCAGGCTCCACCGAGAGTCAACCGCAAGCAGCGGATTTTCTCCAGTGAAGTTGGAAGCCTTGTACAATTGCGGGAATACCCGGCACGGTGTCCGGACACGGCTTTTCTGGTAGCATACCGCCGCTCGCAGCGGATGAGCAGGGGCTAGCCACAGCCCTGCGGTCAGGCGCACCAAGCATAAACATCGGGAGTTTTACACTTATGAAGGTAACGATTTACGGTTCCGGCTACGTTGGCCTGGTCACTGGCACCTGCCTTGCTCAAGTTGGTAACGATGTTCTTTGTGTTGATATTGACCCGGACAAGATCGAAAAACTCCAGCGAGGAGAAAGCCCGATTTTTGAACCTGGCCTTAGTGAAATGCTGCAGAGCAACCAGAAAGCCGGACGCCTGAAGTTCACGCTGGACCCAGCCGAAGGCGTCGCACACGGACTGTTTCAGTTCATTGCCGTTGGTACCCCACCTGATGAAGACGGCTCAGCCGATCTCCAGCACGTTCTGGCTGTCGCTGGCGCAATTGGCGAACATCTCGACGATTACCGCATCATTGTCAATAAATCGACGGTACCTGTCGGAACAGCCGACCGGGTACAGAAGCGCACGCAGGAAGTCCTCGAACAACGCGGGCACAGCGCGGAGTTTGACGTGGTCTCGAACCCGGAATTCCTCAAAGAAGGTGCCGCAATTGATGATTTCATGCGCCCAGACCGCATTATCATCGGCACAGACAATCCACGCACCACAGAATTACTGCGTGCGTTGTACGCGCCGTTCACCCGCAACCGCGAACGTATTATTGCCATGGATATCCGCTCTGCCGAGTTGACCAAGTACGCAGCAAATTCAATTCTGGCGACAAAGATCAGCTTCATGAACGAGTTGTCGAATATTGCCGAGATACTTGGCGCCGATATTGAAGCCGTGCGCAACGGCATAGGCTCAGATCCACGCATTGGCTACCAGTTCATCTATCCCGGAGCCGGTTACGGCGGATCCTGTTTCCCCAAAGATGTGCGTGCGCTGGAACGTACCGCGCAGGAAAATGGCTACAAAGCCGAACTATTGCATGCGGTCGAAGCCGTAAATTTTCGGCAGAAGCAGGTCATTTTCGAGAAGATCTCCCGCCACTATGCCGGTGACTTAAAGGGTAAAACCTTTGCTTTGTGGGGCTTGTCTTTCAAACCCAATACTGACGACATGCGCGAAGCATCAAGTCGTGCGCTGATGGAAGCACTTTGGGCGCAGGGTGCAAGCGTACAGGCTTTCGATCCGGAAGCTCGCGAAGAAACACAGCGAATATACGGAGATCACGCAAACCTCAAACTGTGCGAAACACCTGAGCAGGCACTGGAAAATGCCGACGCGCTGGTTGTTATTACGGAGTGGAATATGTTCCGCAGCCCTGATTTCGACCTGATTCGTAAAAGCCTGAAAACACCGGTAATTTTCGACGGACGCAACCTGTACGATCCGGACGCGCTGGCCGCGCAAGGATTCAGTTACTATTCCATCGGTCGCCAGACCAGCGCCCCGGCCAAAACCTGACCCCTGGGGTCGAACCGACCCAACCCGGCACCAAAATCTCAGGCGCTGACAGGAACTCGCGTTACAGGCGCCGGCTGAAGTCCGTATGACGTGCCTCGCCAAGCAGGGACTCAAAGGTTTCGCTGCTGACGTGTACCAGTTGCTCGTGGTCGCCTGCCTCGAAATAAATATCCGGCTGCTCGGCCAGCGTGTCATCGATAATCGTTTCGATATCATAGGCCGGGCCGAGCGGTGGCACGGCACCTGGCTCACAATCCTCAAACAGCGCGCCTAACTCATACTCCGTCGCCAGCCCCAGATTTCGCTGCGTCTGACGGTGCAGTTCACCTAGATCAACTCGACAACTCGCCGGCAACACTGCCAGCAGGTAGCCGCGCTCATCCTCTAGCACCACAGACTTGGCGATCCGGCTACCCGGCACGTGCGCCAGCTGCGCTGACTCCATACTTGTCGCGGAATGTGGATGGTCGATCAGGTCAAAATCAACATCCTGCTCAACCAGGTAATTTGCTACCCGACTTGCCATGGTCATGATATTACCCTCCGTTTGCCAAACCTCATCACAAGTGTAGTTCAGGATTCATACCTCCCCAGCTGATGACGTGAGATACTTTCGAGCCTGACAATTTCATAGACTCCGTATGCATATATTGATCGCTGTCGCTCTCCTGCTCATCATTCTGTTCGGCCCGAATTTATGGGTACAGGCGGTTTTACGCCGCCACGCAAAACTGCGTACAGATATGGCTGGTAGCGGGGGAGAGTTCGCCCGGCACCTGCTCAACCAGCTGCATATGGATAAGGTCGGGGTCGAACTTACTGACAAGGGCGACCACTACGATCCGGTCAGCAAAACTGTACGGCTGGAAAAAGGCAGGCTTGAGGGGAAATCGCTTACTGCCATGGTGGTTGCCGCCCACGAAGTAGGCCACGCACTGCAAGACAAGCTTGGGTATAGTCCACTCCGCTGGCGGAGTCGGCTGGCCACTGTGGCCCAGGCTGCACAACAACTGGGCAACGTATTGTTCATCCTCGCGCCCATCGTTACTGGCCTGACACGCGCTCCGTCGGTCGCCGCTATTATGCTGCTCGCTGTCATTGCCAGTTTTGGCTCTGCCGCTCTACTGCACCTGATTACCTTGCCGGTCGAATGGGACGCCAGTTTTCGTCGCGCCCTGCCGCTGCTGGAAGCCGGGCATTACCTGTCTGAAAACGATCAGGCCGCAGCCCGGCAAATTCTCACAGCGGCCGCCTTTACCTACGTAGCCGCATCGCTGGCAAGTTTGCTCAATCTTTGGCGTTGGCTACGTTGGCTGCGGCGATGACCCTGCTATCTTTCAAGTTAGCTCCCACGCATGCCGATGCGAAGAGCGAAACCCGCAAAAGGACACCAATATGAAACGGATGACTTGTCTTTACACCGTGCTGCTAAGCGCCAGTCTTTACACGAGCAGTGCGCAATCGCGCGACATGGACAACCAGTTTGCAGTCTTTGGTATGGGTGCCGAAAACTGTGCTGCCTATCTGGTAGCGCGCGATCATGGAGGCGCAGCAGAACGCTGGTATCACCATTGGCTCGCCGGTTTCATGAGCGCAGTAAACAATGCTGCCGCCGGAACCTATAATATTCTTGGCGACAAAAGCATGGCTGATGTTCTGGACTGGCTGGAAGGCTACTGCGCCGCCAATCCAAACGTGAACTTTTCCAATGCCGTCGCAGATCTGGTCTCCATTCTATATGACGAGCGCCAGAACATAGCACCCGGCAAGCAGGGCGGCTGGAACAAATTCAATGCCCAACAGACCCCGGAACCCTGACAACAACTCGTGAACCAAGCGCCTGGCGCATTTGCGCCAATCTGATTGGCGCGGCTTCACTAGGCGACGCGAAAGCGCCGGAACAGACCAACCGCTCAGGATCGCTCTGACCTGCAGCGTTCAACAACATGTGTGTCTCGTAGGAAATCACGCCAGGTCCGTCGCTGCCACCGAATAATCCTGCATGCGCCAATCGTACCGGCATTGCAATCCGCACATCCTGCTCACGCAAATTCACACTGCGTATAACAAACACGGCCGGTTGAATATCCCGCGCCAGCGGTGCCGGGTCTCGCATCAGGAAAAAACAGAATGGTCGGTACTGGTCGATCTGGCCGTAACGCTGTATCTCTCCAGCCTGCAGGTAAACCCGGGCCAGACCAGCAGGCACTTGAAGTGTCTCGACAAGCTCAAGTTCTGCGCCTTTGCTGACCGGGTTGCTGTAATACCCCGTCTTTACACCCGTCGACTGGCAAGCCGACAACCCAAAAAACCCCAGCACACCCAACATTACATGAATTTTCACAGACATCACCTCTCGTATCCACAAGCGGTATAACGCACGCGCCTGACAAACGTTAACCCGATACTGCACGACGGGAAAATTGATCCCACTGATGCACCAGCAAACCACATAATATTAACGCTGTCCCGAACCATATGTCCGAATCGATAACTTCCTCGTTCAACCAGTGGCCCAGCAATAAGGCCGTTACCGGTGTAACCAGGGTCACAAGATTCACCCGCGATGCTTCTACCTCACGCAGCAGATAGAAGTACCAGAAGAACCCCAACAAAGAACCGAACAATGCCAGATAGACAATCGAAAAGCGTGCGCGTTCCGGCAGCTCTGCCGGCCAGCTGCCGTCAAACAACAGCCATGTCGCGACAAACAGAGGCACTGCCAGCATCAGCCCACCCCCTGTTACAGCAAGTGCCGGTAACTCGACCGACAACCGTCGCACCCATACGGCACTCGCTGCGTGCAACACAGTCGATAGCAAAATAGCCGCAACTCCAAGGTCGGTTTGCTCGCCGTGCATTCCGCCCTTGAGAAAAATCATCATCAAACCTGCCAGTCCCAACAACAGACCTCCGATTCGTGCCAGGCCAAGTGACTGTTCCGATAACCAGAGCGCTGCGAAGACGCTGGTTACCAGCGGCGACAACCCGAACAACACTGCAATCCAGCCGGACGGCACATACTGTGCCCCCCAGTACACCAGTGACATGCTCCCGTAAATCCCCAAACCCGCCGCAATATACGCTCTGCGAGCGCGGCCATGCCATGGCATTTCCACACCGGTAAACCGAATCACCAATAAACAGAACAGCAAACCCAGCACCATGCGCGCGGTGACACCAAACAGGTAACCGCCGCCTTCACTGCTCCACTGGATCGCCAGCGGAGTGGTCGACCAGATCAATATAACTCCTGTAAATGCTGCCGGCACCGACATCGGCTTACCCTCTTTTATCCTGCCAGAATGAAAAAGGCCGCAGTCCTTTCGGGCTGCGGCCTTTGAGAAAACGGTTTGTTTATAACGTCAGATCGTTTTCCCCGGGCAGCAGCAGAACACATGCCACATGGGCTTATGTGCTACACAGTCTACGGCCAGTCGAGAAATACTCTTCGTCATCATGCGATCAGTTTGCACCGCGCTGTACTGCGATGTCAACACGTCTCACTATCTGTGCAAATGTATTGTAGCTTTCGATTAAATCATCGAGAGAAAAAGCGGCATTGGCCGGACTTGGATTTGGCGTTACAAATATATGGCTGTTGCCAATAAGACAGGCTTGCTGGCCCCAGCCATCATCCTCACACTCTGTATTAGCATGGTGCAGATAATGCTGCCACGCCAGCTTGCCATGGAACCATACCCATCGGGGCTCGAGTGATTCAATCAGCGTTCGCAACTGTGGGGCAGCTTCGCGGTAGTCGGTTGCACGCAAGTCTGCCGCACCCCGGGTTGGACGTTTCACGACATCGGTAAACCCTATGCGCTCCCGGTCAAGGAGCTGGTGCATTGCATCGATACATGGCTCGACCGGTTCTGACAATAGAGTACTGGCATTAAGCGCTTTCCAGAACCGGTTACGTGGATTGGCGAACGGGTACCCGGCCTCCACCGAGGGCAGCGACGGATTAAGCCCGACCGACAGGATACGAAGTCCAGGGGCAACAAAATCTGCCAGCGTTTTCATGCGCCGCCAAGCATTTCGTGCCCTTTGCAGACTGGCCCGTAGGGGCCATCGCGGTGCTTGTCATGATAGTCCATACGATAGTGAACGAAGCGGTCCACGCTATCGAAATGCATAAACGGGTTCCCCTCGATCTGCTCCTGCAGCGTCGAAACCGCCTTCTCAGCATAGTTATGACCGGGAAGTATCAGTATGTCCGCAGGTAATTTCTGTTTCATATCCTTCAATGTATGAAACATCTGTTCCGGGTCTCCTCCTGCCATATCACAACGCCCACATCCGAACACAAACAGTGTGTCACCGGTTACCAGTTGCTCCCCGACCCGATAGCAGGCTGACCCCGGCGTATGGCCGGGCGTGTGCAGCACTTCGATTTCGGTATCCCCGAGCTGGATACGATCGCCACCGTGATGCAGGGTCGGACTAATCAGATCCGCACCCCAGAACTTTGCTTCCGGCTTCAGCAAATGCAACTGCGCATCATGACTGGCAAGCACACCGCTAATGCCATTGATGTGGTCATAGTGACTGTGCGTCAGCAAAATATCAGTGATGGTAACGCCGTGTGCTTCCGCCAGCGCCAGCACCTCGGGCACATCCCACGCCGGATCAACTACGGCGGCCCGGCCGCTGGCCCGGTCCTCAATCAGGTAAACAAAATTTTCCATCGGCCCGAGTTCCAGAACGTGGATCGAGCCACTCGCTGTTTCAATCATCACGGAATCCTTCTGGCTGCATAGGCTTGCTATGAAACCCCAAAGTACACGGCAACGCAAAACATCTGGCAGGGGATCCGGCTGCGCGGTGACCCGGGGGTATCCACCGTGCATAATCAGCGTTTAACTTTATACGGAGCAATGTCCGTGAAAACAGCCGTTTTTCACCCCGATGAAGGACAGGAGTACTGGTTCCACGAAGGTTGCCATATTCTGGAAGTCTGCAACCGGGAAGACGATCCGGACGTCTCCATCGCCCGGGCGCGTGTTGCGCCGGGAGCCACGACACACTGGCATAGACTTGAGGGTGTAGGAGAACGTTATCTGATCGTACAAGGTGCCGGGCTTGTCGAAACCGGTTCGCTAAAAGCCCAACCTGTCGCCTCTGGAGATCTGGTCAGCATTCCACCAGACACTCCACAGCGTATTCACAATAGCGGGAAAATTGACCTTATCTTCTATGCGATTTGCACGCCACGGTTTACGCCAGCGTGTTATCACTCAATAGAAGCGGGGGAAACGAGTTAGGCGGCGCGATCAAATTGTGTGCGTAACTTGCACACTGTCACCGGCCCGACACCACGGATTGACAATAAACGTTCGTCACTGGCACTGCAGAGTTGTAACGGCGTCCGGATGCCTGCATTAAACAAGGCTCGGGCAATTGACACATTCACACCCGCGGCTCGCACACCTGAGAAAAATGCCTGCACAGCTGCCCGTTCAGATGCTATAGAGGCTTTCCGGCGTTCGGGTCTGCGGGTTCGTGGCGAATGGCGGGGTCGTGAACTCGAGGGTAAAGCCATCACTGGAACCTCCCAGCCGCACTGACGTACCAGCCGACGCAAGCGACGCGGCATGGTAATACCGGTTGGCCAGCTCCGCAGGGCCTGTTGCAGCAAAACCTGGCAAGCGAGCAACGCTATCATAATGGTGATCACCTGAGCCATGGATTGATTCCATGCCATTTGCCCTTCACCACCCATGCGCCCGGCCAGCGTCGCGCCAAACATCGCAAACGCCGTCAGCGCGAACAAAACAGCCATAGAGGTAAATGCCAACGCCCAGCCATAGGGGCGCAATTTGCGGGAATGTCCACAGAACCAGTCACCGACACGTCGCTGCCAGTAATCAAATACGGTTGGATCTGCGTAGAATTCGTGATCTTGCATTGCCAGTACCTTATAAACATCAGTAATCTGGAAATCAACCGCCGTGCGCAGCATAGCAACAAGGCGGTACCCCTTGCCAGTCTAACGGCCAGCGTGGAAATGAGTTGAGCGCGCTGGTGGCACCGCTTATGCTCTGCGCCCCATGCCTATCCTCAGAACACGAAAATTACGCCTCAGCTTTGGCGGCCCCATGCTGATTGACGGCGTCGATCTGGCCATCGATGCCGGTGAGCGCGTCTGTCTGGTCGGCCGAAATGGCTCCGGAAAGTCGACCCTGCTGAAACTGCTGGAGGGTCGCATCACGCCCGACGAGGGTGAAGTCGAAACGCAGCAGGGGCTGAAGCTCGCATCACTGGATCAACACCTTCCAGACGGGTTCATCGGCAGCGTCTTCGACTGCGTGTCGGAAGGCCTGGGTGAGCTCGGAACATTGATAAAACGATTTCATCAAATCAGCGCCCAACTCGCCAAAGAGATGGACGACTCGCTATTGGCACAAATGGCCGACGTCCAGCATGAACTGGAAAGCCGTGGCGGCTGGTCACTGGAGCAGCGTGTCGAGACGGCTATTTCCCGCCTCTCTCTCAACGCGGATGTTGACGTGCAGTCACTTTCCGGCGGCGTTCAGCGGCGAGTGCTGCTGGCGCGTGCGCTGGTGGCCGAGCCAGACTTGCTGTTGCTCGACGAACCAACCAACCATCTGGACATCACCTCCATCGAATGGCTGGAAGAATTCCTGCTGGGATTCCGTGGCACGCTTTTGTTTATCACCCACGACCGCAGTTTTCTGTCCGCACTTGCCACCCGCATCATTGATCTCGACCGTGGCGTACTAACCGACTGGCCGGGTGACTACGCCACTTACCTGCGCCGCAAGCAAGACTGGCTCGACAACGAAGCCGGCCAGCAGGCGCTGTTCGACAAAAAACTTGCCGAAGAAGAACGCTGGATTCGCCAGGGCATCAAGGCACGCCGCACCCGCAACGAAGGACGAGTGAGGGCGCTGGAAAAGATGCGCGAAGAACGTCGCCAGCGCCGCCAGCGAACCGGCAAGGCAAAGCTGCATTCACAACAACTCGAAACCTCCGGCAAGCTGGTGGCAGAAGCAGTTGATGTCGACTTCAGTTTTGATGGTCACGAATTAATTCGCAACTTCAGCACCACCATCTTGCGCGGCGACAAAATCGGATTAATCGGGCCTAACGGTGTGGGTAAAACGACTCTGTTACGCCTGCTGCTTGGTGAACTGCAACCGAACACCGGCACGATCAAACTCGGTACCAACCTGGAGCTCGCCTACTTCGACCAGCGCCGCGCCCAGCTCAACACGCAACAATCGGTTATCGATAACCTGTCGGATGGCCGTGAGTTCATCGACATCAAAGGGAAGCCACGGCACGTCATCAGTTACTTGCAGGATTTCCTGTTCGCGCCGGATCGCTGCCGCACACCGGTCTCAGCACTGTCTGGTGGTGAACGGAACCGCCTGCTGCTGGCGAAATTATTCAGCAAACCCGCCAACCTTCTGGTGATGGACGAACCCACCAATGACCTGGATATCGATACGCTGGATTTACTCGAAGAGCTGCTGATCGATTACACCGGTACCGTCTTATTGGTCAGTCATGATCGCAGCTTTCTTGATCGGGTCGTCACCAGTTCACTGGTGTTTGAAGGCGAGGCTCGTGTCAATGAGTACGTGGGTGGCTACAGTGACTGGTTACGCCAACGGCAGATCGAGCAATCGCAGCCGCGCACCAACGCGACGAAGCCTGAGTCAGAATCTGTAAAAATTTCCGCTCAGCCCGCCAAGCTCAGTTACAAGGATCAGCTCGAACTCGACCAGTTGCCGCTGCGCATCGAGCAGCTGGAAACCGATATTGAAGACCTGCATCAGCAAATGGCGAACCCCGCTTTCTACCGCCAGGATGGCACTCAGATTTCAGAACAGAAAGAACAACTTGTCTCGCTGGAAACAGAGCTGAAACGAACTTATGCGCGATGGGAGGCTCTTGAGCCATGAGACAACGGTCGCGACCTCGACCCCCACAGCCTATAACCGCATCAACAACGCGCTTTCTGTGGTAACACCTCGACCTGTGGCACAATAGCACCAACAACACGCCCGATAGAGACAAACCCCATGGCCGAGCCAGAACTGACAACCGAAGAACGCGTCCTGCGCATGATGAAATTCACACTCACCGATATCGCGCGCGACACAGCACCTAACCCCGGACGCAGGAACCCCCTGTCAGATGACACCATTCAAAAAATGCGCGAATGCCTGTTACTGATCACCACTCGCGAACGGGAACTGGCTGAGGAATACGGACGGAATACCAGCGCTCGCCCCCGTTACGTAGACGAACCACGCAAAGAAGTGGTTGTTCCACTAAACATTAACGTCATGAAACAAGGTTTGAAGAAAGATAGCGAATAAGCCTCGCAGCTAACCTTGTTGCAATAAATCCCTGATATCGATCACCGCCGCGTTAGCACGCGCAATGTAATTGGCCATCGTCAGCGAATAATTCGCGAACAAACCAAATCCACTGCCATTGATAATAACCGGGCTAAGCGTAGGTTGCTGCGCCTCTTCGAGCTCACGAATAATCTGACGCAGTGATATCAGTGCATTTTTCTTTTTCAGCACATCTTCGAAATCGTGTTCAACGGCCTTCAGAATTACGCTCAAGGCCCAGGTCGCACCACGCGCTTCATAAAATACATCGTCGAGTTCCAGCCAGGGCGTTTTCACCACCACACTCGATGAGGCCGCAGTTGACTGTATTGCACCTGCGTCACCTGCCAGATCGGTGTTAATACGAATCTGCCCGACACTGGCGCTAAGCCGCTGCGACAAACTGCCGAGTCGTTTCTCAACGATTTCCAGATACTGACGCAAATTATCGGCACGAGCATAAAACTGGGCTTGTTGATTGGATGCATCGGCCAACTGGCGCATATACACTTCGAGAAATTCCAGGCCTTTCCGGTACTCCCCTTCGGTTGGCGGGAACAGCCAGGAGTCATTACTGAAATTAAATCGCGGCTCAGCTTCTGCAAGCGATGGACTTTCTACTGACTGTGACTGTGACCTCGACATATGATTCCGCAGTGCGGCAGTCCCGTCACGCAGCATCACCAATGCACCGAATTCCCAGTTAGGCATGTTATCCAGCCACACGCCGGGCGGCATGATGTCGTTGGAAAGATAGCCACCCGGTTTATCCAGCAGCACTTCGCCAATCTTAATCAGCGTACTCGTGTATACGACGCCCACACGCACTTGTGCTTTATCCCCACTCACTCGCTGCAAGGCAATCGCGTGCACATCAAAACTGCCGGGTTGCTGGCTCCAGTAAATACCGAGCAACGCTGAGAGCACCAGTGCTGCTCCCAGCACTAAACCCAGCGCAGCAAACATCCCTTTTTGTTTGAGATTCGCGGGGCGATAAAGATCGCCGATTTTCCAGACAAGTCCCTTGAACCATTCCAGAGTTTTCCACAACAATGTTTGAGCGCGGTCAGTAAATTTCATGTCTGTATGGTAGCACTTGCTGTGTCGTCACTGGAATCTGATTCGCCCAGACGTAACAGCGCCGGCAGTAAAATCAGGGTAAACAAAGTGCTGACCGCCAGACCGCCAACGATCACAGCAGCAAGACCCCGGTACAGTTCAGTACCGGCACCCGGCACCAGCAACAATGGCAGCATTCCAAACAGACTGGTCAGGGTGCTCATCAGAATAGGTCGCAGCCGCAACTGTATGGCCTGTGAAACTGCATCACGTCGGGACAACCCTGAGCGTTCGGCACTGCGTGTCTGGTACACCAGAAGAATCGCGTTGTTGACCACCAGGCCGAGCAGAATAACGAAGCCGATCATAGTCAACAGGTCCAGAGGCTGGAAAGTGACAAAGTTCACCAGTTGCAACGCAATGGCACCACCCACCGTGGCCAGGGGTAATACCACCAACACCAGCAGGCTATCCACAAAGGAACGGAACAATGCGCTCATCAACAAGTACAGCAAAGCAATCGCAAGCAGAAAACTTCCGCCCATGGCCGTAAGCGCCTGATCCAGTTTTTCTGCCGTACCTGAGTAGCGAATGCTGCCATCCTCAGGCAACAGTTCAGACAGTTGTGGCGCGACTTTACTGCGCACAATGTCCATCAGCCGTTCCAGCGACATGCCTTCAGGCGCACGCACCGACAACGTTACTGTGCGACGTCGATCAAGACGACGAATCTGGTTCGGGCCAGCAGTGCGTTGTACTTGCATTAACTCATCCAGCGGTAACACACCGGCTTGCGGCGTCACTACCGGCATACCCGCCAATTCTTCCGGTGACGACCATGGCTCAGAACGCACGACGATATTCCTGCGCCGCTCACCGTCGAAATACTCGCCCACATATAAACCGGAGCCAAAAGCGCGCGCTACATTGGCAAGGGTTTCACGCGTCCAGCCTGCCTCGGCAATACGTCGCTCATTCGGTACCAGCAGGATTTCCGGCTCGGCCATCTCCAGACCAGGTTGAGGAGAAATCGAAGCCCCGGGGATGGTTTCCTCTATCAGACTGTAACCACTACGCGCCACATCCAGCAACGCCTCAAGGTGTCTGGATTGCAGGTTAATTTCAACACTCCCGCTGCCGCCAAAACCACGAAACAGAGAGTCGCGTCGCGCAAACGCCAGCGAATCCGGGAACCCGCGCACAATGCTGTTCAACACTGGCACCAACTCACCAACTTCTTTCGGGTTCACGGCGCGCACGCCCATGAAAGCACCGCCCCGGTATACGACAAAGAAATAGTGTTTAACTTGTGGTTGCTTTTCGCCACTCAGATAAGGCTCCATACGTTTTGCAATTACCTGCCCCATTTCTTTTTCTATGGTATCGAGGTTTACACCCGGCGCGACATTGATGTTCGCCGATACGCGGTTACGGCTTCCACTCGGCAAATAGTCTGCTTCCGGCAGCATTAGCCAACTTAGCAGCGGCGGCACCGTGACCAGCAACAAGATCAACCCATAACGATTTTTACGTGTTGCTGTCAAAGACATCAGCCAGCGTGATGCCGCACGCCACCAGTGTGCGTGCCGATCTTCCAGACCGAGATCTCCAAGCCACTGACTGGCCGCCACGGGCACCAGTGACACCGCAATCAGTAACGATGCGACTACCGCTGCAGCTATGGCAATTGCCAGATCTGCGAATAACTGCCCGGCCTCGTTAGCCAGAAACACCACAGGCAAAAACACCGCCACGGTAGTTGCTGTTGATGCCAGCAAAGCACCCCACACCTGGCCTACCCCGAGTGCAGCGGCTTCTTTAACCGGCTTGCCCTGCTCGCGCAGGCGCACTACATTTTCCAGCACCACAATACCGGAATCGAGCACCATTCCTACCGCAAAGGCCAAACCGGCCAGTGAGATGATATTCAGCGTATGGCCACTGACATCCAGCACAATAAAAGCAAATGCCAGACATAAGGGAATCGCCACTGCCACAACCAGCGTGGCGCGTATACGTCGAAAGAACCACCACAACACCCCGATCGCCAACAGCACACCGGCCGCCAGATTACCGCTGAGCATTTCGATGGAGTTATGGATATAAACGGTTTCGTCATAGACCTGCTGAATGCTCAGACCTGCCTGTTGCAACGGTTCTTCCAGTTCCGCAGCAGCCTGTTGCAAGGCTTTCATCACTTGTAAAACATTCACGCCGGACTCACGGTAAGCATTAACCGCGATGGCGCGCTCACCCTGATTGATTACCAGACTTTCACGATCCACAGGTAACAACTCAACCCGCGCTACATCACGCAACAACACCGGTCGACCTTCGCGCCAATCGACTACCAGTTCGCCGAACTGGCTGACGGGATAGGTGCCGGCAAAGCGAATGGTATAGCGCCGTTTACCAACGTCCATTTGACCCGCCGAAACATCTTCGTTACGCCCCACGCGCGCGGCAACTGCCGGCAGATCGACACCCAGGGCTGCCAGCCGGTAGGGGTCAAACGTAATGCGCAACTCCTTCTCGCGGCCACCACGAATTTCCGAACGAGCCACGCCCGGCACGCGCTCGAAGCGCGTTTGTATCAAGTCTTCAACAAAACGGTAGTAACTGGACACGTCCCGATCATTCCCCGGGAGTGGTTTGAGAATAAACCAGGCAACCGGACGGTTGCGCGCACCAATAGTAGACAGTTGCGGTTCGACAACATCTTCGGGATAGCCGCCTACCCGATTCAATCGATTCAGCACATCGATCAGCGCGCGTTGCAGATCGGTACCGGTTTCAAAACTCAGCGTTACCCGACCCCGGCCGCGCTGCGCACGCGACAACATTTCTGTCATTCCCGGCGTGCCGCGCAGGGCTTTTTCCTGTGGTTCAAGTATTTCTGATTCAATCTCTTCCGGGGCAGCCGACCGCCAACCGGTAGTAATGGTTATCTCGGGGCGTTCTACCTCCGGGGTAAGCTGAACAGGCAAGCGTCCGAGACTGATCATCCCGAATAAAATGACCATCAGCGCCGCGACCAGCGCGGCAACCGGATTCCCCAGTGCATAACGAGTCAGGTTCACTGCGTGTCGTCCGGCCCTTGCACAACAACCTTCTGGCCGTCGCGCAGTCGCTCACCACCACGCGTCACCACCGGATCGCCCGCGTTGAGTTCTCCGCTGACCTCAATCCATGGGCCGCTGGCAATACCGGGAATTACCGGCACCCGATGCGCCACCGCCTCATCGTCAATCACGAATACGCTGATAGCATCTCGACGCAACACGAGCGCATCACGTGGCACCGACAACACTTTGCGCCGAGCCATGGCCGGCACAGCAACGCGAACACTTTCTCCCACTTTCCAACTGCCTTCCGGCAAACTGACACGCAACTCATATAACCGCGAACGTGTATCGCCAACTGGCACCAACGTGCGCACCTGACCTTCAAATTCGTCTCCACCTCGTTTGAATTTCACCATGGCATGCACGTTAAGAAATGACAGCGCCGATACCGAAACCCAGCCCTGTATTTCAAGACGCGATGGATCTGTCATTGCGACAACGGCAGCACCTTCATCTGCCCATTCTCCTGCGTTCAACAACCGCTCGGTTACGATACCGGAAAACTGTGCACGTAATTGTGTGCGCTCCAACAGCGCACTCGTGCGGCGTTCTCTGGCCTGTGCCGCCTTGAGCTCGCCTTTTGCCGCCAGACGGTTGGACTCTACCTGCTCAAGCTGGCTTTGCGCAGCGTTGTTGCTACGCGCCAGACGCCGCAATCGTGACACTTCCAGTTTAAGAAACTCGAGTCTGGCTTGAAGACGTGTGACATCCGCCTCACGTTCAGCATAATCTTCCCTCAGCAGTACATCATCAATACGGGCCACGACACCGCCAGCTTCAAACTTATCACCCGCATCTGCCACCCACAGCAAGCGGCCGCTGACTTCTGCCGCAAGCCTTGCCTGTTCGCGACTGATCACAGTACCGGTGTAGTAATCTACGGGTGCCAGAAAACGCATCGCTGCCTCGGCGACAACTACCGGCTTTTCCACACTACGTGCCAGTGCAGCACTCATCGGCAAACACCACACCACACCGGCAACCAAAAGGCCGCTATATATCAGGCGTGCATAGCTCTGAAGTAATCCCATGAATTCCTGTCATCCGTAAATGAGGTGATGGCCAGCATACCGTTTCACCCGCAACGACTCAAAAAAACACACCGATATGAGTATGCTAGGCTGTACGCTACGCCCCGAACGGACACAACAATTTTGGATCAATCCATCGTTTTTTCGGTATTCGTGATTTTTACCGGTGCTGCTGTTCTGGCGACCGTGGCGCTGTATGCACGCCAATCCATGCTGGTGGCGTACATCCTGCTCGGTATGGCTTTGGGGCCTTCAGCACTGGGGATTGTCACGGATGTCGAGTTACTGCGCGATCTGTCGCACGTCGGTATCGTTTTCCTGTTATTCCTGCTGGGCCTGAATCTGCACCCCCAGGACCTGTGGCACCTGTTCAGCAAGGCCACTTTTGTCACGCTGAGCAGCTCACTTTTATTTGCGCTGCTGGGGGGCTCGACTGCACTGCTGTTTGGCTATAACACGGCGGACTCAATCGTTATCGGCGCTGCATTAATGTTTTCCAGCACGATTATCGGCCTGAAGCTGCTGCCGAGTACCGTGTTACACCATCAGCACATTGGCGAAATTATTATCAGCGTATTATTGCTGCAGGATCTAATCGCTATCCTGATTATGCTGGCGTTACACAGTATGGCTGGTGCATCGGATGGCTGGCAGAAGGCCACTCTGATCACCCTGACCCTGCCCGGCCTGCTGATATTTGCCTTCGCTTTTTCACGTTATGTGCTAACCCGCCTGCTGGCGCGTTTCGACACCATTCAGGAATACATCTTCCTGCTCGCGATTGGCTGGTGCCTGGGCATGGCTGAGCTAGCCCAGGCACTCGGACTGTCTCCGGAAATCGGGGCCTTTGTGGCTGGAATCGCTGTTGCTACCGAACCCATTTCACGTTTTATTGCCGAAAGCCTGAAGCCTTTGCGGGATTTTTTCCGGTGGTGTTTTTTTTTCAGCCTGGGTGCCGGGCTGGAACTTGATTCGGTGCAAGCGGTGTTACCCGCCGCCATCGTACTGGCACTTATCAGCTTGCTGGTGAAGCCTTTCGTGTTCAAGTGGCTATGGATACGTCAGGGGGAAACGGCAGCAACGTCGGCTGAAGTCGGTGCGCGTCTCGGTCAGATCAGCGAATTTTCGCTATTAATCGCCGTGCTGGCTACGCATTCTGCTGTCATCACCATGCAGGCATCCTATTTGATACAACTTGCCACGCTGATCACGTTCATCGTGTCATCGTATTTCATTGTGTTGCGCTACCCCACACCGATGGCCGTATCGGACCGGCTACGCCGGGATTAAATAATTCAACTCCCGCTGGTAGTGATATCCCAGCTATAGGAACAATCGAGATACGAGCGTACTGAAATCAGACCGACAATACCGTCTTCGACCATAGTCGTGGCCGGGGTACGCTGACGAAACTTTCGGTTGGGTTTGTTCATCCACAACTTCCCCATACGCTTGCTGAAAGGATAGGTGGTACGCAGTGCATCAGCAATGCAAATCAGGTGTTCGACTCGCTGCATGACTTCGGGGGTATCCGGAAGCGGACGATTCTCACGCAACTGTCTGATTTCCCGTGCCGGTGCATCTCCCAGACCAAGCACGATCAGCTGATTTTTTCCACTGATACCCCACTCATCCAGCATACACAGGATACCGTGGGTAAGTTGAATGCGTTCATCTTCTGACATCTCGGACATGCGTTCCTGACCTGATTCCTTTAACTGACCGGCAGTGTAACATGCCACCTTGGCAGAACCCGTGCTTACCCTTGTGAACATTAGGGAAAAAACACCAGCCCGCCTGAGCACTGATCTTGTGTTAATCTCCGCGCTCGAAAATATCACCCGGATCGGGCAAGAACAAAAGCAAGGGAAAATACCCCATGAAACCAGTTTTCCGACTCCTGTTGAGCGTGGTCGTCGGTTTGTACGCCACCTTGCTACAGGCAGACCAGATAGCCCTGTCCAATGGTGACAGGGTCTCCGGCACGCTGATCGAACAGAATATGGATCAGATCATCATCGAAACCCCGTATGCCGGGAAGCTGACCATCAAGCGCAGTGAAATTATTCGCCTTACGACTGACCACCCAATGCGCATCCAGCTGCACGATGGCCGCCAGATCGACGGTATTCTGCGGCAGGTGAAGCCTGGCAGCCTGAGCATCGAGACACCTGACCTGCAACAAATTCCTCTTGGCGGGCTGGACACTATTGCGGCAATTGATGCTATCCCTTCCGGGCTGCCGGCCGTCTTCGAATGGCGAGGGAATGTAACGTTGTCGGGTGAAGAAAAATCAGGAAATACCAATACCGACAAACTGAACATAAGCACCCGCATCGTCGCAGAAAAGAAAAATGACAAACGTTTTACTGTCAGCACCAGGCTGGCCAGAGAAAACGTGAATAACAAACTGACAAAAGAACAATATCGACTGGATGGGAAGTACGATCATTTCTTCCACGAAAAATGGTTCGGCTTCGTCGCAACCTCCTTTGAACAGGATCCATTCAAGGACATCGACCTGCGCAGCATTTTTTCAGTCGGTTCCGGTTACCAGTTCTACGACACAGATAAACTCAGACTGTCACTGGAAGCCGGCCTCAGTTACACCGAGACCCGCTTTATCGTGGATGATGATGACAATTACGCTGGCTTCAACTGGGGGCTGAACTGGGAACAATCACTGTGGGGTGACCGATTGAAATTTTTCCATCGCCACCGTGGCAACCAGGGGCTGGATAACCGTGACAACCTGATCATCAATGCACAGACCGGTGTACGAGTCCCGGTCGCAGCCGGCCTGAGCGCATCGGCTGAATACGATCTGGACTGGAACCGTTCCCCGCCGGACAACACCAAGAGCACAGACCATGCGTTTCTACTCGGTCTGGGTTACGACTGGTAACCTTGGACGGATCATCCGGCCTATTGCTGCTTGTACTGCTCGGCCTACTGGTCTGGCTGTGGCAAAACAGCCTGTTAGCGCGTGAAGCTGCCGTGCGAGCCGCACGCGATGTCTGCCAGCAGCAGCACTTGCAACTGCTTGATGGCAGTGTTGCACTGCACCGATTCAAGCCAGAACGTCTGACGAACGGCAGCCTGTCACTACGTCGTACCTACCTGTTCGGCTACAGCGAGGATGGTATGGAACGCAAGACAGGCTTTGTTATTACCTCGGGAAACCATGTTGAACAAGTGGGCTTGTGAGGAAAACCCGTCCACTTGCTATACTGTCAACAGCTTGTAACCCTGAACCCCACACTGTGAACCACAACCATGGCCTACTTCGTATACAAAATTTCTCCCGGACCGACCAAACTGGTCAGCAAACTGGAAAAACTGGCGCAGTACGACAGTTTTAAAGAGGCCAAAGTGTATGCCCGCGGGCTCAGGGCTGAACTGTCCGCAGACGATGCTAAACACATCAAAGTGATGTTTGCTGAATCCGAACTCGAAGCCGAAGGGCAACTGATGGAGAAACGCGAAGCTCCGATTCTGCGTGAGTGGGAAAAATAACTCCTGCCGATGGTTGAAGAAGACCAGTATCGTTCAACTTACGATAGCGTAAACCAGCGACGCTGTATTTTCGAAAAATCCGTACTGACTCGCCGCTGCCACTGTCGTTGTTCTGCGCGCTTCTATCTGGCAGACCGGGAGGGCATCGCCTGTAGCGCCGAACCGGCGAACGTACGCTGCAAACAGCTGCTGCTGCTCATGAGAGAGAATGCCCGGTTCGCTCTCAAGCTGACCGGCACGGAAGACCAGCTACCCCACGCCAAGGAAATCAAGGTACAGAACGGCGGCCTTCTCGGACTGCAAGCCATACTCCAGCCCGATTCCCCCCACGACACTGTTGTAGATGTTTCAGCCCTCACGACCCAGGGAATCGAGGCCTTCGGCTCCATCCAGCAATTCCCCTTTCAGGAAATCATTAAATCCATCACCCGTTTCGAAGGACGCCGCCGTCCCCGTTCAAAACGATAACCCGAAATATACCGCAGAAAATAGCCGCTTGTTCTGCTAAAGCATTCCACTCTTTTTTCCGACACATCCCCAAGACCTGTTTCTGAATGAATTCTGCAGCCCCCCTGCTGCAAGGTGAAATAATCTATGGAAATACATGCGCTTGCCGATGAAGAGAGCACCTGCACAGTTACCTACGTGGTATACGACCCAGCCAGCAAAGACGCGGTAATCATCGATCCGATACTGGATCTCGACACAACACCATGGCGCACGTCGACCGACTCGGTAAACCGGGTCATGGAGTTTATTGAGAACAAGCAGTTACAGGTTCGCTGGATACTCGATACCCACGTGCACGCCGATCATATCAGCGGCGCATCGGAGCTAAAAAAGCGCATTGATGCGCCGATGGCCATCGGCGCGAATATCTGCCGCGTCCAGGAAGTCTTCAAAGGAACCTTCAACCTGCCGGCTGATTTTCCGACTGACGGCAGCCAGTTTGACCGCCTGCTTGAAGATAACGATGCCTTGCAGGCCGGCAGCTTTGAAATCCGGGTGCTCAGTACCCCGGGCCACACCCCGGCATGCTGTACTTATCAAATTGGTGATGCCCTGTTCGCCGGCGATGTCCTGTTCATGCCTGACATCGGAGTGGCGCGTTGCGATTTCCCCGGCGGCAGCGCCAGCGACCTGTACCGGTCAGTGAAACGCCTGTACGAGTTCCCCAATGAAACACGTGTTTTCGTCGGCCACGATTATCCGAATGGAAGGCCATTTCAGTACCAAACCACTATTGCCGAGAGTAAAGCCTTCAATACCGACCTGCCCGGCAATCTGGACGAAGCACAGTTCGTGAAAAATATTCAGAAGCGAGACAGCGCCTTACCTGCTCCTCGCCTGCTGTTTCCCAGCCTGCAACTCAATATCAATGCAGGTGAATTACCCCAACCCGAAAACAACGACGTTGCCTACCTCAAGGTTCCGTTGAACTTCCTGTAATCAGGCGCACGGAGAATACCGCTATGATGAGCGTAAAAATGGAACGCGTACTGGACAACCTGTCCAGCCACTACATGCCGTTCACACTATTATCGAAGGAACGCCTCTCGGAGGTCGTCAATATTGTTCGTTTTGTTGAACTGCGTGAAGGCGAGATCCTGCAAATTCGTGGCGGCAAAGCCAACGACTACCTCTATGTAGTTGAAGGCCACCTGGAAATCATTCAGTGCGGTTCGGTACGAACTTTCTGTGGACCGGAAGACACACAGAACAAGCCTTTCATCCTGCCCAATGCACCGACTACGGCAACCCTTATCGCTCGCGCTGACTCCATCATCTGCCACGCAGATCGGGAAATGCTGGACGATTTAATCGCCTGGGACGAAGTCGTACACCTCAGCGAGGATGGCGACAGCGAGTTACACGACCGGCTCGAACTGGTACGAAATTCTCTGGTATTTCGCCGCTTGCCGCTGGAAGTTGTTGAAACTGCATTCAAAAAAATGGAGGTGGTTGAAGTCAAGACTGGCGAGAATATCATCACTATGGGCGATGAGGGCGATGCCTATTACATTATCAGCTCAGGCACGGCGGAGACCTACCAGATTGGCCTGTATGACGACGAGCCCACCAAAATCGCAAGCCTGGGTGAAGGCGATGCATTCGGTTGTGAAGCACTGATTTCGGGTAACAAGCGCTGTGAAACCGTGGTTGCCACCAGTGACTGCACGCTACTGGCGCTGAACCATGAGGCTTTTGACCACATAATCCGCAATCCGCTGATCAAGACCGTCCATCCCAATGTGGCCAAAACCATGACAGAAACGGGTTACAAATTAATCGATGTCCGTTATGCCGAAGAGTTCGATGATCACCACATTCCTGGTGCCATCCTCATACCTCTGTACGAGTTACGCAACCGCATGGGTGAACTCAGCACCGATGAGCGGTATATTGTGTACTGTCACGCAGGTGGCCGCAGCGCGGTTGCGACCCTTATCCTTGCCCAGAATCAATTTGACGTCGTCAGCCTGGAAGGTGGTGTGCGTGACTGGCCGTTTGAGACGGTCGCCGTAGAAGAAGAAGCTGCCGCCACGACTTCCGCCGCAGCGAACGGTTAACCGGCTGTACCGGACTGTCCGGGGCAGCCTGAAATGGAGCCCCGGACATCAACAACCCGCTTAACGACGAAGAAATCGAGACGCTGGAACGCAAGCTGGAAGGACTGCGCCTCGAACACCGTGATCTGGATGATGTGATTCACCACCTGATAGAATCCGACTACCCTGACCAACTCCAGCTAAAGCGCCTGAAGATGCGCAAACTCCGCCTCAGGGACTCCATCGAAATCATTCAAAGCCGGCTTATACCCGACCTCGACGCCTGAGTCCGGCCTACTACCGCCGATAGGCGGCAACCCTGGCGGGTGACAGTACTTCAATGCTCGCGCCGCTGGCCTTTATTTGCCGCCGAACCTGAACATAGATCCGTTTCACCCCTTTACCCTCACTGACGGTATAGCGGTTTTGCGGTTTCAGTTCCTGCCACACAGCGTCCTTGAAGCTTGACGACTCTGAGACTCGAATCTGGTTTGCCACGCCCGACACGCTAACCTTCACAAACACCTTATTACCCGAAGAAGATGCTGAATCGGCGACGACATGTGCCTCGGTAATCGCAAGTTCGTCAGTAGTCTGAGGTTCTTTTTCACTCGTCACTGCGGTGCAGGCCGGTCCGCCGCCGCCAGACGCCAGATTCAACTCGATAACACGGTTTCCGGACAAGGGTTCCACACTCTGCAACTTACCCTGATAACCAAGCTTCGAGGCAGTAAGCACCATGGTGTTCGCGGGTATGTCGTTAAATCGCACTATTCCGTCAGCCGCCGCACGGCGGGCGCCAAACTGGTCGGGTTGTGCTGCTGTCCCCAGACATACCGCAGCCTGCCCGATAGAAGATCCTGATTGCTTGTCGACCACTCTCACTTCAAGCCAATTGCTGCCATAACCCGCCGACAAGACAGGTGTCGTAGCCACCAGCATCAGTGACATGCCTGCCAACACCCCCAATATTTGTTTTATATTCATACTAATACACCTATTTGTCGTTATTGTTCAGTGAACCCTGCCAACCCCCAGTGTATCGCCGCTCCCGCCATCACGACAAGCTACCCGGTGTTTTCAGGGTGCCTCTTCCTCATCATCCAGCTTGGGAAAAGTCATGGCATAGCGACTGATCCACTCGCGAGCCGCTTCTTCACCACTAATCGTCCGACCTTCGGTCGCCAGTACCTCGGACTTGTAGTGTTCGATATGGCAAACCTGCTCTACCATACGCACCCTAAAGCGATCACCGGCCTGTAAAAATGACACCCCAATGGCAAAACCATCGTCCTCAGGACGACACCACGCCACCCGGCCCTCGACTTCAAAGGCTGGCTGTAACTGATTAATCCGGATATTAATTGGCGCACCAACTGCCAGTTCGATGGACGAAGAAAACGACAAGCCGCCGTGTCCAATGTCGTACAAACGCTCCTGGCCTGCGCCGACGTCTTCGCTATCCATCTGATATTCAATGGGAATATCAGATGGATGGCGTATAAAACTACGCATTTCCTATCTCCGTAAAACACCCTCCCTGACCGAATTATTTTCCCTGTTGTAGTAATTGTAGCTGCTTTGCCCGATCTGCATGGACAACTCACCTGGCCATCCGTCTACACACAGTGTGACGGGGTTCCGGTTTCCCGCCGGATTCAGGGCGCAAACTCATGGAACACCTTCATAAATCAGTCTATCTGACGCTACCAACGGGTGAGTAAAAGGTTATTCAGTAATGGGATTCTGGAAGAAACAGCACGCGGCAGAACCACCTTTGGCAGCAACATCCGCGCGCCCGGCATCTCGCCGGCACGCAGACGAGGCCCGGCGCAAGGCACAGCACTACACCGACCTCGCCGAACAACCTGGACAGCAGAAAAATGATCGACTCAAGGCAACTCAACAACGCGAGCAGGCTGAAAGAGAAATGGCTGCATTGCGTGCGAAAACTTTGCAGGCACGCCGTCTTGCCGGCCAGATCGAAAACCTGCACCAGCAACCTATCCAGGCAAAGCGAAAAGGCCGAATCATGAGCACCACGATTGCAGATCCCGGGCAGGCGCAACGCATGGCACGCAGAACCTCTGACAAACCTTCGCCTGCGGGTGGACAACTCAATTTCAATCCACTGCATCCATCCATGGAGCTTCCTCCCGAGCAATTGATTCGCCTGCTCGGGCTCGAGCACAAAACCAAGCGGCGCAAAAAGAAAACCAGAAAGACCCGCACAGTAAATGCCCGAATTAACCATGACGCTGAAGATGCCCCGGCAAGCGAGGCGGTAAAGCTGTCATTACCGGAAACAACACCTGCCAGCGCCGAGCGAGAAAGAGATATTGAGTCCACACCCTTCGGTGATTCACAGAAGCGCCTTATTGTCCCTGCGCTAATCGTGGGAGCCGTTGCAGGTATCGCAATTTCTGCCTACCTGTTCTGGGGTGGTTCAGAAGATACTGCTGCGGTGGCGAAACAGTCCGCGCCTGCTGCGGAAATTAAAGCTGCTGTACCCGCAGCTGCGCCGGAATCTACGCCGGCAACCCGACAGGGCCTCATTCAGCGCGACAAGGTGATTCCACAGTTTGAAATAAAGGCTGAAGAAAAACGTCTGCGTATAGAGGCCGAACAGCGCTACTCGGAACGCATGACGGAACAGGAGACTGTACTGCCACCCTATCCGCTTATCGATGACATTCCCGGACCTGCATCACTGACCGCGGAGTATCCCGAATCCACAGATAAACCGCTTGAGTTACCAGTCACACCCAATGAGGCACCCGTCAATACTGCCACGCCACCGGAACAACCTGCCAGCCTCGAATTCCAGAGCGACGGGCTGAAGGATGAAGCTTCTGTAGAATCTCTCCCGACAGAACAGCAAGTCACGGAAACAAATTTAACGCCTGTGGAAGACTTTGTGGAAGTGCTTGCTGACCCTGTCGTGGAGACAGCCCCGGTTGCTGCCGAGCCTGCACCTGAAGCCGGGCAAGAAATCTCTCCCGAAGCAGCTGTCGACGAAGCTTTATTCTAACGGCTCGTAGCGAAGCAACTCGACGTACAGCGGCCAGCCGCTGTCGTCGATGACGGTAACCGACCACTCGCCGAAACTCTCCGCCGGGAAAACTTTCCTCGAGTAAACCCGCCATCGATCACCTTCCACGACGAAAGGCACGTTCGAAACAGTCTTGCCGTTGTACTTCCATCGGTGCACCACAGTGTGACCTTGCAGGTTCCTCAGATCTGTAAAGAAATAGACTTCCGTCATCGGCGAATTCAGTACTAACACTCTGTCTACCGGCTCGCGATTCGCGATCCCGGAAGTGAATGCCGCACGTGCAACGCGTTTTTCGAGAACCGGCAATTCCGCCGCGTGGGCTTGTACAAACACCAACGCAAACAGCATTAGTACTACATCTGTTCGGATACGCGGAATCACCCATGGCTCCTGTCAGTTACAGCACTCCGGGCCGGTTCGTGCGCCCGGGAGAGATAATCCTCGCTGGCCATCTCCGTTAAACGACTGGCCGTGCGTAGAAAGGGGCGCGCAAGCTGGCGACCCGTGTACAACTGTTCCGGCGACAGTTCTGTTGTCATGACAAGTTTCACTCCGTGATCATACAGGGCATCAATTAAATGCATAAAACGACGCGCACCTTCATCCATTTCGGCAGATAACCCCGGCACGGCCTCCAGCAGCAAGGTATGAAACTCACACGCCAGCTCCAGGTAGTCGCGCGCCGAACGGGGTTGCAGGCACAATTCGGCAAACGTAAACCAGACAACGTCATCCGCCACAGACACAGTGCGCACTTCACGCCCTGCAAGGTTCAATACGGCTCCGTCCGTTGGCGAGGTTCCAACAAGTGCATCAAGGTGTTCCCGTAACCAAATGCGCCCTGTTTCATCATCAGGACTAACCAGACAGGTACCGCTCTTCTGCAAAAGCGACATTCGGTAATCCTCGCCGCCATCCAGTGCTACAACCTCCGTGTGCTGTTCGATCAACCCTATCGCCGGCATGAAACGTGCGCGCTGCAAACCCTCGTGATAAAGCATTCGTGGCTCTGTGTTTGATGTTGCAACCAACGTCAGTTGCCGTTCGAACAATGCCTCAAGCAAACCAGCAAGCAACATGGCATCGGCAACATCTGTTACATGGAACTCATCAACACACAACAGACGGGATCGTGCCGCCAGACGATCTGCCACAATCAACAACGGGTTTGGAGTTTTCGGAAGCTTGTCGAGTGTCTGGTGAATTTCCAGCATAAAGCGATGGAAGTGAACACGACGCTTGCCGGGAAACGGCACACTGTCGAAAAAAGCATCCATCAACCAGGTCTTGCCACGACCTGGGCCACCCCACAGATACAGGCCTCGAACCAGCGGGGCTTTGGCACCAATCAGCCGTTTCCAAAGATCCAGTTGTGGTGGAGGTTCCTTTAGCGCTTCGTAAAGTGCCTGCAACTTGCCCACCACTCGTTCCTGCCTGGCATCAACACGGAATCTCGACGACGCCAACGCGGCCCGGTAACGATCACCGGGCGACAAGAGTTTATCCGATGGCTCCCCTGTCACAGGCTCACAACAGCTGGATATCGAGGCCCAGCGCCTTACATGTGTCTTCGCTCGCCTGACTTGTGACAACCGCGATACTGGCCTGTTCAGGTCTGAGATAGGTTTCGCCGACCCGCTTCAGATCATCCAGTGTGACAGCCAGTATGCGTTTACGAATCATCTGGCGGCGCTCCGGCGTACGGCCGTGTAACGCACTGAAGAACGCATCGCGCGCTTCGCCTGCCGGTGAGCCGGGTTTATCAATGCTGCTGATCACTCCGAGAATGGCTTCTTCAAGCAAACGCCATTCATGTTTTTCACTCAGCAACCATTCAATGGCATTGTCAAAATCGCCTAGCGTCTCACCAAGTCTCGGGTCACGGTAAGAGAAGAACCGGAAGGTCGCGTTATCGGCATCGTGACTTGCGCCACCTCCGTAGGCACCGCCTTGCTCACGCACCACCCGATGCAGGAAGCCGTTGCGCAGGAAGCCGGACAACACCGCAAGCGCCGCAGCATCTTCATGATCAGCCGGTACAGTTTTATACGCCTTGGCGCAGAAGTTCACCTGAGTGTTGGCAAGCCACGCCTCGCGAACCTGTGCATTCACCGCACTTGCGGTAAACGGCGTAAACCCTCCTCCATCTGCCTGCACCTGCGACCAGGCTTGTTCCAGTTCCGCAGCGGCTTGTGCATGCCGTTCAGCTTCGCTGATCAACAGGAAACGTCGCGGTGCGCTGCGTACCAGATTGTGCAACCGTTCCAGACGGCTCGCGAATTGCTTTACCTGATCGGCATCCGAAAACGAATCATCCAGCGCTTTCAGGGAACGAATGCTGGCCAGTCCACGCAAGCGGTGCGAAAGCGCAGAACCGGGGCTCATGCCGGAAGAAGCTGCCAACATGGCAAGCCCATGGCCATTGCCGGTAACACTCTGCTCGCGCTGCGCGCGCTGTTGTGCAACCAGATCACGGATGCGATCGTATTCATCGAAACGCGGCGACTCCAGTGTCTCGACCATCAACTTTCCGAGTGCCGCGTGATTGCGCGACAACGCCTTACCGGACAGCACAAAGAAACCCTGCAACGACTGGTCGTCATCCGTACTGGCACGCAGGCTGCTGCTGGCACTGACACCACCCGACACACTGGTTTGCAAAGCCTGCGTTTCAAGGTAATCACGACCGCCACAGCCCAGTTGCGCAAGACTATAGCTGTAATAAGGAAACACATCGAGCAGCTCATCTTCCAACTCCGGAAGATCAGCTATCAGTTGCTGGTAGACGAGACCATTAGTGCCTTGCGGATAAAAGCTGACCGGTAATCCGGCAAGCGTTTCTTCTTCACCCGAAGCTATGTTCATCTCATCGGGAATATCTTCCAACCCGACCTTGGGAAGCATTGAAGGATCGTCCTGTTGTTCCTGACGTTCCGCCAGGGTTTTCGCCAGTGCAATGACGGTATTCTTTTGTACGTCATCCATCTGCGCTTTCATTACCGCAAGACGGCCGGCTTCTGCCGCATCGCGGCGCGCTGACAACTCTGTATCCGGCACCAGCGTGATATGAACCCGGTGTGTGTTATCCAGTAAAAGTTTGCGCACCAGACCCGGAATGTAATCTGGATCCTTAACTGACTCGCGCAGCTCCTCGAGCACTGGGTCAAGGTTCAGTAACGCCACCGGGTCGCCACGATGCGTAGCGCACGACAAGCCTTCCAGAATCAATTGCAAACCATACGGATAACCATCACCCGAGATTTCGCGTTGCCCAAGCTCCAGTTGATGCAACACTGCCTCGACACGCGATTTCTCGATACCGTTGTCGGCAACGTCCTGCAACACGCCCAGCACCAGCTTTTCCATCGCCTGCGTATGCTCGGGGCGACTGCCTTCCAGACCGCACACAAAACTCATTTCGCGGTTGGAGGCTTCCAGACCACACAAGGGGGATGGCGCACTGCCAAGATCGCTGGTCTCCAGCGCACGCCGCAAGGGCGAAGCGCTGTCATCCAGCAACACGCCTTCCAGTAAATGTGCTTCCAGTTGTTCTTTTAAGTTAATGCTCGGGCCCAGCAACCAACCCATCACCAGATGCGTCTTGTCACCAACCTCACCGGGCTCGTCAAACGCATAACTTTCCTGCACGTACACCGGCGCGTGGTAACGATTCTCGTCAGTCACAGCAATGTGTACATCCAGCTTTTCAAAATGTGACAGGGCCTTGTCGTGAATCCGCGCATGATGTTCAAACACCGGAATGTCACCAAAGGTCATGAACACTGCATTGGAAGGATGATAATGCGTGCGATAAAACGCCTTGAGATCTTCGTAATCAAGATCCGGGATATTCTCCGGTTCACCACCACTATTGAAATGGTACGTCGAACTCGGGAACAGGTACTTGGTCAGAGTCTGCCACAAGGTGCTGGCCGGCGAACTCATCGCCCCTTTCATTTCGTTAAATACCACGCCCTTGAACACCAGATCAGAATCGGCATTGTCCGGCTCGGCGAACTCAACACGGTGACCTTCCTGGGCAAAATCCAGCTCGTGCAAACGCGAGAAAAACACCGCGTCCAGGTACACATCGAGAAGGTTATTAAAATCCTTGCGATTCTGGCTGGCGAATGGATAGGCCGTCCAGTCACTGCTGGTGAATGCATTCATGAAAGTATTCAGTGAGCGGCGGATCATCATAAAGAACGGATCGCGCACCGGGTAGTGCTCACTACCACACAGCGCCGTATGTTCGAGAATGTGCGCCACACCGGTGGAATCACTCGGCACTGTGCGTAAAGCCACCAAAAAAACATTCTCGGGATTGTTGGCTGCCAGGTGATAGTGCGCCGCACCGGTGACCCGGTGCCGGTATTCCTCGACGACCAGATTCAGGGATTCGATGCGCTCACTGCGAATCCATTCAAACGCTTCGTGAACCCGGGTCGGTGCTTCATGGGTCGAAGTGGCGGAACTGTCGGCAACTACACTGCTCATATACGTCGGATATCCTGTCGGTTGAAACTCAGATGAATGCCCCGGATTGTAACGCGCCGGACAAGCGCGGGCCACGACACATTGCCGGGGCGCAGGCAGCCCAGTAGAATGCGCGGAAATTCCTCAACAACAACACGCCTATGAAGCTCGTTTCGTTCAATACCAACAGCATCCGCATCCGCCAGCATCAGTTGGAAAAACTGGTCGAGGAGCATACACCTGACATTATTGGTATTCAGGAAACCAAGGCTCAGGATGCGGATTTCCCTGTATCGATGATTGAGGATCTCGGTTATCACGCTGCTTTTCATGGGCAAAAAACCCACTATGGCGTGGCTCTCCTGTCCAGACAGAAACCTCTCGAAGTGCGTAAGGGCTTTCCCGGCGATAGCGATGATGCCCAACGTCGCATGATCAGTGCCGATTTCAAGCTGGCAGATGGCCGCACCCTGAGCGTCCTGAACGGCTACTTCCCGCAGGGCGAAAGCCGTGACCACGAAACCAAATTCCCGGCCAAACGAAAGTTCTACCAGGATTTGCTGGAACAACTGGAAACCCGATACGACCCGAATAACCCTGTAATTGTCATGGGCGATATGAACGTCGCACCACTGGATCAGGACATCGGAATCGGCCCGGACAACGCCAAACGCTGGCTGAAAGATGGGAAATGCAGCTTTCTTCCCGAAGAGCGCGAATGGCTGCAAAAGCTCACCGAATGGGGGCTGACCGACACCTACCGCCATCATCACCCCGACGTTGACGACGAATTCAGCTGGTTTGACTACCGCAGCAAAGGCTTCGAACGCGAGCCGAAACGCGGCCTGCGCATCGATTTGATCATGGCCAGTCGCTCGCTGATGGAACATTCAGTGGATGCAGGCATCTCATATGAAGTTCGCAGAATGACCAAACCCTCGGACCATTGCCCTATCTGGGCAAGCTTCGAGACTTTGTAGATCGACATGGACAACGTACAATGAAAAGCATGAGAACAAAATTACACACCACATGGATTTTTCTGGCGACCTTGCTGCTTGCGACCACTGCGGCTATGGCAGATGACACGCAAGAGAACAAGGTTGCGACAGACCCTCAACCGGAAATTTCCGACACCATCAGTGAACTGATTCACCGTCTGGAAGATAACCGCGAGCAGATCAAACTGGACAGTCAAATCGCTTACGACATCAGCAACGAACTGATCACGCCGCACATCGACTTCCCGCGCATCACCCGGCTGATCATTGGCAAACACTGGCGCAAAGCCAGTGAAGAACAGCGAGCTCGCCTGATCAATGAAATCCAGACGCTGCTAATACGTTCCTACGTCACTGCGATGACCAGTTACGCGGATGAAATCATCTCCAACAAAGACCGCATCCAGTACCACCCTTCCCGTTTCAAACCGGGTGACCGCAAAGCCTCGGTGCGCGCCACCATCGGCATCAGCAACGGTCAGACCGCAGACGTACGCTACCAGGTGTATTTCACCAAAGGGGAATGGAAAATTTACGACATCCGCATCGAAGGCATCAGCCTGGCGATCACCTACCGCAGCAGTTTTGATGAAACCATCAAGCGGAAAGGTCTGGATAAACTCATTGAACAACTGGCGGAACGCAACCTTAAAGGGGAAGTCGAATTACCTTCCTCGGTCACTCAGTCTCTCAGCAGCAAAACCAGCTCGGCGGCTACACAGCCCTAGACCGACGGATCATGCCCCTGACGAGGCGGCATCTGCAAGAAATACCCTTCCGTCTCAATCTGCGCCATCACCTCAAGCACATCCGCCTGCGCCAGCTTGCGTTGCGCGTGCAACTCCAGCTCCGTGACTTCATTGAGATCCCCCAGCAAGGTCTTCAACGCATCCGGCACCCGCGTAAGGCCATCGTCCTTTTTGACGAACAGGAAATAGTCGAACTGGCGGAGACTCTTGTAAACCACACACTGCATCGTATTTACCCCGTTCAGGACAAGCGCGGCGAAAAATCCACTGCCACTTCTTTGGTATACGCTTCGTCGAACACCAACTCGGCAGACACCGCGCCACCATTCAGGCTCGCTTTGACCTGATGCAGATCCGGTAAGCGGTTGGCGAGGTAGGCGCAGGATGCGGCTATCAGAGCATCGTCACCGTCCTGCATGGCCTCCAGCAAGTGCAACGCTACAAACTGGGCGCGCTGGAGACGGTCTGGCTGCGCAACCGTTTCCCCGCCGAGTGCAACACCTTCGTCCATTTTCAGGTCCATGCGATCCAGGTAGGCCAGTTGTTGGGTTGGCAAGGTTTTTCCCCGGTCGTATTCCAGGTGAGGTTGGCCGTCGATGACGACGGTTAGTGTTGGGGTGTTGTTTTTTGTTTCGTTCATGCGAGGGTATTATCCGGGATTGTAGCTGTATGTCACGTCAGTCTGTGGCCCAATCCATCATTTCAACTCGGTACGCGGTATAGCTATATTCCGCTTTTACCAAGTAGCCCAAGGTAGATGAAACTGCTAGAGTGATGCTCCAAATATGCCTGAATTGATATTTGCTGGATCATATCGGTTTTGGTGTTGGCACAACCATCCAGGCACAGATATCGCCTAAGGTCGGCTGTGGAATCTGTCGAAGACGCGGATCTATCTTCGAAAGTCAATGGATTGACGACACGTATAAGGGACTAGACTATGAGCACACATATTCTTGAGTTAGAGCCTTCTTCTGTTATGGGGAAAACCCTGAATACCAACACCGTGATCGCACCGCAGGTCGAAAAGACCGAGGCGCTGATTAACCAGGTCGAGGCGATTCGGCTAACCGCCAACGCTGGCCTCGACGAGAACCGGCGAGGCCAGCTCGGACAGTTCATGACCCCACCACCGGTCGCACAACTGATGGCGGCGATGTTTGATGATTTCGGCGGAGACATTCATCTCCTCGATGCCGGTGCCGGGGTCGGGTCGCTGACTGCTGCCTTCGTCGAAGAGGCCCGCACACGTAAGACACCGCCGGGCTCGATCACCGCGAATGCCTACGAACTGGAACCACTCATGCTCCCCCACCTCCAAGAGGCGAAGACATTATGCAAGAATGCCTGCACGCAAACAGGCATCCCGTTTTCATCCAAGGTGTTTCATGGGGACTTCATCGAAGAAGCAACCACGATGCTGCGCGGCGACTTGTTCTCCAAACGCATTCAGCCACGTTTTAACCGAGCGATCCTTAATCCACCGTATCACAAGATCAACAGCAACTCTAAGACACGCAAGCTACTGCGCAGCGTCGATATCGAGACCAGCAACCTGTACGCAGCCTTTGTCGCACTAGCCATTAAGCTGCTCGAAGCGAATGGCGAGTTGGTGGCGATCACGCCGCGCAGCTTCTGCAACGGCCCTTACTTCAAGCCCTTCCGGGAACTGATGCTTAAGGAGATGACGCTCAAGCATATTCACATCTTCCACGCCCGCAATAAGGCGTTCAAGGGCGACAATGTGCTGCAAGAGAACATCATTTTTCACGCCATTAAAGCCAAGACTGATAACCGTGTGCTGATTTCATCCAGTAGCTGCGCGAACGATCCCAACATCGAACGCCGTTGGGCCGAACTGTGCGAGGTCATTCACCCCGATGATCCGGATTTGTTTATCCATATCGCCACCGAAGCGGTCGAGGACAACGCGGCATTGCGGGTGCGCAGCTTACCTTGTTCGCTGGAAGACCTGGCGATACAGGCATCCACCGGACGTGTTGTGGATTTTCGGGCCAAGGGCTCTTTGCAGATGAAGCCCGGCAAGTCAACGGCACCACTGATCTACCCGGCACATTTTAAGGATGGGTTTGTGGCTTGGCCCAAGCTGGAAGGCCGTAAGCACAACGCGATAACCGATAACGCAGCCACCGCCAACCTGCTCGTCAAGCGCGGCGTGTATGTGTTGGTGAAGCGCTTCTCCTCCAAGGAAGAACGACGGCGCGTCGTGGCCGCGATCTATGACCCGCAACGCATCGATGCGGAACATGTTGGCTTTGAGAACCACCTTAATTACTTTCACATCAATGGCAGCGGTCTGACCAAGAACGTCGCCAAGGGCCTGGCATTGTTTCTTAACTCCACGGTGGTCGATCAGTATTTCCGGCAGTTCAGCGGTCATACCCAGGTCAACGCAACCGACTTGCGCAGTCTGCGTTACCCGTCGGTTGAGCAGCTAAAGCGGTTGGGTAACCGAGTGAGAAGCAAGATGCCGGAGCAAGAACGCATCGATGCTATTATTGAAGAGACGCTCTTCGATTAACTAGTCGACCTCGAACGCTTCTGCCAAGAAGTGCTTCGAAGCGTCTTCTTGTATCCAAAGGTACGTGCCAGCGGCTAGATTTTTTTGTTTTCTCTGGCGACTAGCAGCAACACTCCATGACTGATAAGTAGTGGTAAAGCCGATCCCGGCTTTGCCACTACGCTTAGCCAAAGCGGTTAAGTTATTTACTTTATGGATATCAGCTTCCCCGTCACTGGTGACAGCTTCGATTACCCACAGGTGATCCGTCTTCGGATTCCACAACAAAACGTCTGGTTTAGAATCATCTGGCTCTAGATGTATACCCGCATTGGCAAGCTTTTTCTGCTCATCTTCGGTTACTCGATCACCATCGCCATCATCGATATAAAGTACTTCGTAACCTGGCAAGAAGTGCGGTGCATAATGGTCGCAACTCGCCTTGATCAGATCACTGTGTTTGGTATTGACTCTTTTTCTTGATTCTTCCGATAACCTGGCTTGCAACTCCAGGCGCGTACGTATCGCATCTTTCTTTATCCACTTCTTAAGCTCATTACGCCACCTGCCTTCTTCGGCTGTCAGTATGACCTTAAAGCTCTGAGCCAGTCGATACGCAGTGTAATTTGAATTTGACACAGGGTGCCCAGGTATAAATTCATTATTATTTTTATCGAAGAAGACTTTATCGATCGCACCTATTAGCCATAAAGGTTTTAACCAGTGGTCACGGCCTTCTCGATCTGATTTGTTTTCATTTCGTTGCAATATTCCAAAGTGACAACCTACATGCGCAACAGTTGCGCCTTCACAGAATTTAATGCCCGAAGGGAAGCTCTTATACTGCAAGCTGTAAAAACTATCGCGCTCATTGTCCAGCAAAGCAAAAACAGCATCCCGCTGATCTTCGGTAAAGCGGTCGACTTCATTAAGTGCTTCGGTAATTCGTTTTTTGGTGACGCCTTGGTAGGAAGCTGGAGCAGGCGTCTTACCTTGCTTAACAAGCTCAGCCCGTAGCTTGGCCACCATATCGTGTATTTGCGCCATTATCCACCATATTCAACTACTTCTGTTTTTTGTTTTGCGCTAAGCGCGACCCATTGCAGGGTATACGCTTTACATATCTACAAGTCAAAATGTTTTGTGCTGACAAAGAGCGAACCCGCAAATAATTCTGTCACTTTATTTCTAATGGCTGCCTCCTTTCCAGGTCATGATAAAAAATTACACAAGAGGAAGAAGAGCGTTTTCACGCTGCCTTAATTCTTATTATTATAAGTATTCGTGGTTGCATCTTTTTATTCAACAGAATGTGTTCTTTTAAATTGCCAGAGATCCAAAAAGAAAGCACTAATTAAAGGCAATATTAAAATCACTGACGATGAAGTAAGCACCTTATCTAGCGACCCATTTGCAAGAACCACATCAAATGCTTGATCAAGTATGACTATTGTATAAAAAAAGAGTGAAGTGAAAATTTTCCACTTAGGCAATTCATTGTTTATAACAAAAGAAAAACGAAAGCATAAACCCAAAATAAATACGATATCCATAACCGCATACTTAAGGCTTGGATACCAGAAAATACCAAACAAGTAGACAAACGCAACCAAACCAACAGCAATTTTAACAAAGCCATCAAATAACGGGATGTTTCTATTTATTGCAGTCATCGCATCCGTTCTCCTTTTGTGCTTCATCGTATGCTCTTTTGGAAGGGCCTGATAACGCGCCATCTAGTAAAAATCCATACAGACAAGCGCCGTTTGTGCATAGTTCCAAATCGCATTGCTCCTTAGTTTTCCCACATGTTCCATAGCATTCATCATGCTTTCTACAGGCATCTTTAAATCGGCCGTCTGGTATAAACGTGGCACCCGAACCAGAACCGCAAACAGAACCAAACGGTCCACCATTCGGCAAAGGCATGCCAGGCAGAAGACCATATGGATCTGTAAGATTAACGGGATTGTTATTGGCGTAAACGTACAGGTGATTCAAATTGGACTGTGTTGCATTTGGATCGGGCACAACACCAAGAGGGTCGGCGGTGACGTACCTTCCTGTCTGTGGATCGTAATACCGGAAGTAGTTGTAATACAGCCCCGTCTCCTGATCATAATACTGTCCCGGGAAGCGGGCATTAAACTCAATGATATTGCCGTCACCGTCCGGGTCTTCATTCACCATCACCTTGCCGTACGGGTCGTAGACGGCTGTCCAGACGGTTGTACCGGCTTCGTCCGTCAGTGCCTGCGGCGTACCCAGTGGATCGAGGTGTGCGTAATACAGTAACCCAGCATTATTCTGCAGCGCCTGCGCTGGCGTGATAAACCAGTCCAACATCGGAGTGGAGGCTGTCTGGTTGTTGGCGATTGTTGTCGGGCGGCGGTTGTCGATTTTCGCGATAGCCGTCCCTGTCTCGATCCCCAACCATGCTTGCAGGATTTGTTTTTGAAGCAACAGAAGATCCGCCACATTCAATGTCCCATCCTGATTCATATCTGCATGGGTAAATTCTGCGGGTGTCGGCGTGCGGTTGCCGAGGACAAACTGGTACAGCAGCACCAGATCACCCACATTGGTTTCCCCGTTCTCGTTAATATCCCCATCTCCGGGGAAGCTGCTGCTTTGGTTGGGGTTGGTGCCTGCGGCGATCTCTGCCCCGTCCAATGCCCCGTCTCCGTCGGAGTCGGGGTTTTGACTGTCGGTGCCGGTCTGGTACCACTCGTTCAGGTTGGAGAGACCGCCCCCGTCACTGTCGGTGTTAACGGGCAGAGTGCCTTGTGAGGCTTCTTGCGTATTGGGTATCCCGTCCTGATCGTCATCCGGGGTGTAGATCGCCAGCAGTTGTCCGTTGAGGTAGATGTACTCGATAAGGATATTGCCGTTCGCATCGGTTTCCACCAGTCGTTCGCCGTTTTGTCCGTAGAGGACGTATTCGCCTGTTGCGGTGGTTTCGTTGGTCTTTGCGATACGCTGACCCAGCCCGTTGTAACGGAAGCTGGCTTTGAGGGTCGCGGTCTCGGTGGCGGTGGTTAAGCGGTTGTGCGGGTTCCAGGTGTAACTCCAGTTGCCCTGATTCAGAGTATTGCCATTGGTATCCAGCAGCACATCGGTGGCCCCCAGCGTATCCATGCGGCGGCTGTTGGGTTCGTATGTTGAGGCGGTGGTGACGCTGTCGCTGATGTCCTGTGTCCGGTTGCCGTTTTTGTCGTGGTCGTAGTCTCTGGCCCCGAACGGGCCGTTGGCGGTGTTGAGGCGGCTCAGCGGGTCGTAGGTGAATGTGCTGGTTGTGGCCAGGGTATCGGTCTGGCTCAGACGGTTGCCGTTGCCGTCATATTGGGGGTAGCTGCGTTCCAGTACACCTGTTGTGGTCTGACCCGTCAGGCGATACGCGGTATCCAGTGCCTGCACCAGCGTCAGGCTGTTGCCGAAGGTGAGATTGGTGAGCGGGCCGAACGGGGCATAGCCGAGATTACTGGCGAGTGTCTGGGTCTGGCCGTTGATCTGAAAGTCGATCTGGCTGACCTGTCCGGCGGCATCGTACTGAGTGGTGATGCGGCTGCCGGAGGGATAGTCGAGGGTTTTTAGTCGGCCTTGCGCATCGTAGCCATACAGCAGGCCCTGGTGTTGGGTGAGGTCACCGAAGGCGTTGTACTGGTAGTGGATCTGGTTACCCGCAGGCAGAGTGCCGGTGCCGTAGGTGACGGCGCACAAACGGCCACTGCCGTTGAGGCAGGTGTCGTAGGCGTAGGTGATGTCATCCGCCGTACCGGGGGCATCGAGGCTGGTTAAGCGGTTGAGGGCATCGTAGACATAGGTAAAGGTTTGACCGTTGGCGTCGGTCTTGTTGGCGAGGTTACCGGCTCCGTCATACTGGAAGCTGGTGGTACCGGTATCGGGGCTGGTCTGGGCGGTGAGATTGCCCAGATCATCGTAGGCATAGGAGGTGTTGCCGTTGATCGGGTCGGTGACCTGCGTCAGGCGGTCGGCGACATCGTAGCCATAGCCGGTGGTGGTGTTGGCGGTAGTCGGGTCGGTGCCGCCGAAGTCCTGTTGCACTTGCGTCAGGCGCTTGAGGGCGTCGTAGCTGTACTCGGTGACGGTGTTGTTGCCGTCGGTCTGGGTATCCAGTGTGCCATCAGGCGCGAAGGTTGGGTTGCTGGTCTCGTTGGCCTGCGCGGTAGTGTCAAGACGGTTATAGATGTCGAATGTCTGGGTGATGAGGCGTGTCAGGGCCGGGTCGGTATCGGCGCAGGTGGCGCCGCCCCCGGCAGTACAGGTGGCTTCACGGGTGCGGTTGTCTTCGGTATCCAGGGTGTAGTGGGTGAAGTTTCCGAGACCGTCGGTGATGTCGGTGAGGCGGCGGGCGTCGTCATAGCCGAAGGTCAGCACGGTAGCGTCCGGGGTGCTGTCGGCGGTAGTGATGGTTTGCACTTCGCCGGTGGGGAGGTAGGTCCAGCGGGTGACGCGAGTACTGCTGGCACCGGTCTCGGTCAGCGTTTGCAGACGGTCATTACCGGGATAATAGGTATAACTGAGCGACAGGCCGTTGGGACGGGATTCGGACGACACCTTGCCGGTGGCGGTGTACTGGATGTTGGAACGAATCAGTACGCCGTTGGCGTCTTCGATCTCCAGAAGGCGGGCGCGGCTGCCGATGGGGATGCTGGTGTCGTTGGGGTGGTAGCGGTAGGTGGTGATGTCCGCCACATCGGTGCGCGGGCCGTCAGTTTGACTGAGCTGGTTTAAGGGGCCGGTGTATTGGCGGGTGGTGGTGCGGGAGACCGGGGTGCCGGAGGGATCAAAGCCGGAAATCGTCTCCAAAGCCAGGTTGCCGTAGGCATCAAAGGTTCGGGTGGTGACTTTGTTGCTACCAGGAAACACCGAAGGTTCGGTGAGAGCGGTGATTTTGTTGAAGAACCGAGCATCGTAAAGGTAGTCGGTCCGTCGCGCATCGGGCGATGCCGCAGGATCAAAGGCGCAGCCATCAGTGCTGGTGTCGGCGGCATCGGACAAAGTGACCCCGACAGTTTTACAGGCGTACTGCCCCTTGTTGTCGTAGCCACCAAAACGTGTGACAACATCACCCCAATCGGTATAGCTGGCTAAATAGCCATTGGCATCGTAACTACGCGCTTTTTTGTCACCGTTGGGGCAGGTCGTACATTGATCGCCTGTGATTTGCGCAACGCGCCGACTGCCCCGCTGGAGTGTAAAGGTATAGGTACGAACCGCACCGCGACTGCCTGTTACTGTGGTTGTGCCATCCGGGTTGTAGGCTAGGTCTACCCGTTCTACGCCACCTGCGTGTTCTGACAGAATCGCTTTACCGTCTGTGTTGTAGGCCCAGGTAGCGTAGCGAATTCCTCGCTCATCGGTGATGCCGGTTAGTGCAAAGGCATAATTGGTATCTTCGTAATGATATTGCCGGGTTGTGCCGTCCGGGTTGTCGATGAACTCCAGATTTCCAATGGCATCGTATCGATAGCCAATATTGCCATCAGGTGTCGTTACGGTGCTTAATCGGGGTGAACCATTATTATCGGAATAGCTAAACAGCAAGCTATGCCCTGAGGCATCCGACACACTATCCAGTGTAGCCGGATCATCATCACCGCCATTTGCAGTAGATACGCCATAGTCAAGTATCGAGGTTCTTCCGCTCAGCGTTGTAGAACTGATTAATTGTCCGGTTGCGTTATAGGTTTCCCGAGTGCTGTTACTGTCAGTGAAAACCCAGTCAGTCCCGGACGGGACGAGGCTTACGTTCTGGCTGGTTTGGCTCAGCCATTGCCCGTTGGTATTTTTGAACACAAAGACGCTGCCGTTTCCACGCGTCAGTGTCTTGTAGTTGGCATTCGGTGGCGCAAAACCCGGTGCGCCAGTGTAAGGCACTTGCACAATGTTGAACTCTGCCTGCGTCTGTCCACTTGCATTACTGATACGGCATACGTTTCTGCTTATTCTTGCCGCAGTGGCATTGCCTAATGCGCCGCCCCATACGCTGCCTTTAAGTTCACTGAAGCCTTGTTCGCAAGCATCAGTAGATGTGTAATATTTTGTTGACCCATATTTGAGGATATCGTTATTAACCGGTCCATTGCGCAGAGAAGACGCATAGTTATGCTGCCAGTTATTGCCGACATCACTCAGAGACGGGGAAGACTCTTCACTGCTGTAATTTCGATAGAAGCCCAGATCGCTAACATTTGAGGGTGAGCGATAGTCAGTCTCGAACTGAGTTTTTTCGCCCGATGCAGGGCTGC